>Ga0209702_10004054_pt1 | contig 22001 bp, 14 predicted proteins | sample FRY01_FD_187210 | JGI IMG/M metagenome (GOLD analysis project Ga0209702, IMG submission 187210) | Freshwater microbial communities from Lake Fryxell liftoff mats and glacier meltwater in Antarctica - FRY-01 (SPAdes) (version 2) | ecosystem: Environmental > Aquatic > Freshwater > Ice > Glacier... | reverse complement strand
TCATGGCGTTGCTCTCCTTCGTTGGATTCGACACCCCGAGCCTAACAGGCTCAAGGCGAGCAACGCCTACTTCACAATTTCAACAGCGACCGGGACATCCCCGGAACCCCCCGCATCCTCGCTGCGACCTCGACCAAATGCCCGCGCAACGGCTGACGCGCCAGCGATCGAACCATCAGCGTCGAGGATGAGCGTCCCCGGCGAAGCATGATGCGGGAGCCTTCGAAGAGATGACTCCAAGTGCTGCATCCATGTGGAGCAGCACGTGGCCCTTATGATCCTGACTTTGTAAACCAGTCCGTGAAGGCCGACAGGATCTCCGGTTCCATGCCGGGGAGCATGACGTCGAAGTGTCGCTGGAAATCGAAGAAGTTCAGTCGCGAGATTGCTTCGGCGTTGTTGAAAACCGGCTTGAAATTCGTCCGGGGTGCCTTCCAGACCAGTGTCTGAGGATTGCCTCGACTGTTGATCGTCCTGAAGGACATCATCGGGAAGAAATCGTGGATCATGAAGACGACCTTGAAGACGTCGCCCTGCCACCCTCTGACATCTAGACCGAACGTCTTCTTTCGCAATCGGATGCCCTCGAGCTGGTCCGGCCACGCCGCATAGGGATCGGTGGGAACGACGTCGTCGATCAACCAGACGGTGCGGTCATGCGCTACCGCTAGAGAGTTGCAGAAATCGCGAAACGTCTGCTCGAACGTGTGCAGCCCATCCAGAAAGATCAGATCGAATTTCTTGGAAGTATCGCACCCGACGAAATACTCGTCCGACGGCACTTCGTTGAAGACGACAGTGTCCGTTTGCGCCGCCTTCCAGTCGAACTTGAAAGCCGGATCGACGGCTGTCTTGTCGGCGATGTCGATCGAGAAAAAGGTGTCTCCCCTCGATACGCCAACCTCGAGATAGGTTTTAGCGTTGATGGCATTTGCCAAGGTGTTGAGACGCCTGACCGAGTGCCTGCCCCCCCGCTTGATGCGGCGCTGGCTTCCCTCTTCAGTTGCCCCTGTCTCTTCCTCTTGCAACATGCAATTCCCCTATGGCCGCACAAAACTAGAAGGCGACATGCTCGTTTATACAGGAGGCGCGGCGGGCCATCCAATACTTTGAGCCGGCACGTCGCGCCCGGTCACCTGTAGTCAGCAAACGCCTTGCACACGACGTCGAGATCCGCCGTCCAGGTCTGGATGCGCTTTCTCTGCATCCCACCCGCTCCGACCATTTTCTGGACGCCACTCATCGCGGAAATCCGAACACCCTCCAGATGACGCAGTACCTCGATCATTCGCTGGGTTGTGCCCGCTCTCGAATCGAAGCAGACGATGCGCGTCCCCGGCCGCGCAAAAATCGTCAGGTGCATCGCCGATCCATCGCAGCCCGCGACCACGTCGGCGCCGCGAATAACCGCAATCTGCTTCTCGAACGGGAGGTTTTGCGGATGGACGACTTCGAACCCGGCCGCTATGGCAAGCCGTTCGATCTCCAGTTCATTTTCGGCACGCCGCTTTTTCCCTCTCAGCAGGCTCCGGCTCAGATAGATGCGGCGGGGCCCGGTCCTGTCCGAGCCGTCCAACCGCAGTTGTTCGATAACCTGGTCAAAGTACTGCCCAAACCGCGGATGGACGAACTTGCTTATGGCCAAAGCGGTCTGCGGCACGACCAGTTCATCACAAACTGCCGGTCGATCGACGACAAGAACGACATCTTTCGTCGTGTAGCCCGCCAGCTTGAGCATGATCGACATATAGCCGTCGGGACGCATGTTGCGCAGCACATCGCTCACGTCTGGCGTGGATGCCTGATACACGATGCGCTCCGGCCGCCGATCCAGGGTCGCCAGGCTCCAGAACCGTGACGTCCCCTCGAGCAGCGTGTGGCCGAAGTTACGGAAGAGAATTCCCCCGAACAGGGAACGTCCCTCGACGCGGAAAGTGGACGCCGGCCCCTGTAACACATCGGCATTGCGCTCCTCGCGGCCTCCGCCGATCCGCTGCGAATGCGCCACGAGCTTTCCGTTCCGGTCGTAGACGGCGCCGCTTATCGCTCTCGGCCCCCCACGCACGATGGGCAGTACGATGGCCTCCCGCTCGATCGTGACTGGAAGACCATAGTCCCTGACCAGTTCACTCTGTGAGACGGCCAGGTCCTTTTCGTGCGAACTCGCGTCCTTGGAGAGACTATCGCTCAATGTGCCGCTCCGTTCTGGGGCATGGTTAAATCACCGGTCGATGTCGACCGTCGACGCGTTCCCACCGGTAACGCGAACATTGGTAAGCCGGGCGGTGTCCGTTCTGCCGGGCCGGGGCCGGATGCGGATGCCGGCGCGCGTCTTTGCGCTGCCGCTGAGATCGAAGCCTTCAACGGTGATATCGGTCAGAGCCAGCCCGGAACCTGCCTCGATACTTACGCCCATTCCACGTGATTTCCGGATGACGACATCCGAAACCTCCCCGGTCACTTCGCCCCCGTGCGCCGGATCCGGCTCGCGCAGCACCAGGGCCGCACCAGTCTTCGGGTCGTCGGGCGTCACAGATCCGGTCAATACGATATGGCGCATCTTGAGGTTTGCGCAATCGTTGACGGCCATCGGGGATCCCCCCTCCAGATTCCAGTTCTCTATGGTTATATTGCGGGGGCTGGGCCCTCCATGCGTCTTCTTGAACCAGCGGTCATGCCGATAGGTGCCGATGCGCAGGGCCTCGCCCTTCCTGCCTTCTTTCTGGAGCCGGCCGGCGTTGACGCCTCGAACGTTACGGACCACCCAGTCTTGGGGAGGAACGTAGTCGGTGGTCATTTGGCCTCCGCCGTCGAGCCAATCCTTGTATGCCGGCCTCGCATCGCCCTTCACGTAGATGAAGACGATGGATCCGGTATTCTCTGCGACCACGTTGTCGATCAACCAGTTCTTGCCGCCCCCCGTGTCGATGCACTGGGCATCGTTGCTGGCATTCTTGAAGTTCAGGTTCTCGAGGGTGACGTTCCAGCACGGACCGTCGAAATCCAAGGCCTCGTTAAAGGTATCGAATGAGATGCCGCGCATCGTTACGTCATGCTCGTAGCGGGCATAGATACCCTGAACGATATTGTGATGTTTCAGATTGGTATCGGTCCGGCGCCGGATGTTTTCCGACAGGAGCCCGCGCCCGGCCTTTGTGCCCGTGGATTTGAAGGTCAGGTTGCGGCGGATAACGTCATCGACACCGACCAGTCCGATTGCGTAGGTGAAACCATGTACCGGCCCGAACTCGTCTCGGAAGTCGAATGTCAATCCGTCGAAAACGATGTCCCGCAACGTGCCCTGGGCGACGTTCAGATCCGTTCCAAAGAGAAAGTGACGCTGATCCCTCGTCTCGGGGCCCTCCGGAGTTCCCACGACGATCGTCGCATCGTTGCCGAGGATGTGAACGCCGCTCCGAAGCTGAACGGCAACATGTGTGGTTGCAGCGGGACGCCTCCACCAGTTCCAACGGCTCGCTTTGGGCGCTTGAAGGACATAGGTTCCCTTGGCCATCACGGGCCTGCCCAACTCCGACGCCTTCGCGACCGCCCTGTTCCACCCCGCCGTGTCCGCGGCGGCATTGCCCCCTGTCGCACCGAACTGCTGAGGGGTTATTTCCGGCTGTACAATTGGCGGGGCACCGAGAACGGTACGGGGGAGAAGCGTAACGGCCGCCGAACCGACGGCCAAATTACCCAGGAAAGACCGCCGACCAATGCCTCTGATGCCTTTACCCAGGCGGTCCATCATCGATGGCTCCATGTCTGTTCGCACAAGAGACTCATAAGGTCCAGTTACGGCGTCGCCATGGCAGGATCATCCACACGGGCGAATTGTATGCGGCAACTTCCTCGATTGCAGCAAGTCTTGTCGCCTCTCCTGATAAGCATACGCGTCAAAAGAACCTCTGAAGCGTCCCTTTGGGGATTTCCAGAACCGGCTCAGCTCTCTGCCGCACCGAGCCGATGCAGACGAGCGCCTCGCAAGTTCGAACGTCACATGACTTTGAGCGTTGTTGGCAGCAAATCATCCCTGTATGATTTCTGCAATGCGTACCTGCGGTGTTACAATCTGTCCACTTGCCCGTGCCTGAAAATCTCGCGCCCATTCTGGTGACCGGGACTGCCGGGTTCATCGGCAGCCACGTTGCTCTCCGACTCTTGTCGCAAGGCAAGCGAGTCGTGGGCGTGGATAATCTCACGCCCTATTACGATCTCGCCCTGAAACGAGCACGCCGCGATCGTCTCCTTGCGTACCCCAACTACGTCGATTTCGAGATCGACCTGGCCGACGCGAAGGCAACGGCCGAACTCTTCGAACGGCATCGCCCCGACAGGGTGGTGAACCTGGCGGCTCAGCCGGGCGTGCGTTACGGACTGGATCACCCTCGGGGTTACACGCACAGCAACATCGAAGCTTTCCTCTCCATTCTCGAGGAGTGTCGTCGGCACAAGGTGCGGCATCTCGTTTATGCGTCGACTTCTTCAGTGTACGGCGCCAATTCGACCATGCCGTTCTCGGAGCGGCACCGGGCGGACCATCCGCTCTCGATCTATGCGGCGACCAAGCGCGCCAACGAGCTCATGGCTCACAGCTACAGCCATCTGTTCAACATTCCAACGACGGGGTTGCGCTTCTTCACGGTCTATGGGCCGTGGGGGCGCCCGGACATGGCGATGTTCAAGTTCACGCGAGGCATCCTGACCGGGGAGCCGATCGATGTTTACCACGGCGGCAACATGGAGCGTGACTTCACCTACGTCGACGACGTGGTGGACGGCATCGTGGGTATCCTCGACGTGATTCCGGACATCGATCCGTCCTGGTCGAGCGACGACCCTCATCCCGCCTCAAGCGGCGTCGCTCCGTGGAGAATCTACAACATTGGCAATTCGCGCCCCGTCAATCTGATGCGATACATCGAAGTCATCGAGAAATGCGCGGGCCGAAAGGCCAATTTGAACTTCCTGCCGATGCAGTCAGGAGACGTACTGCGTACCTCGGCGGACGTGTCCGCCTTGGAGGCTGCCACGGGGAACCGCCCGTCGGTTTCGGTCGAGGAAGGCGTGCGACGGTTCGTGGAGTGGTATCGGTCCTACTATGGCGTGGAAGGCGGCGAATAGCCGACCGACACTGAACCGGCGCTCGAACCTTACCAGGCCTCCAGGCAGCCCTATCGGCCTCTACATGCGCTTCGTCGCTCGGCAGATGACCTGCTTCGTCAGCAAGTCCCGATCAGTGTAGCCCTTGAGATTCTTGCGGATCGCTGGCGTGAGCCTCGGCGGGATGGAGGACCGGTCAGGGACTTCCTTCCACTGTTCCACCTCAAAGTAGGTGTCGACGATGCGGCGCAGGTCGACGATCCGCAGGCGACTGAGCGAGGTGCGGAACCGATGGCCCTCCGGCGGGTCGAAGCTCACGTGTCCCCAATCGACGAAGGGATTCTGGGCCTTGTCCTGGGGGTCGTATCGGCTCGGGCTCTTCGGGTTGCCCTGATGTCCGCCCCAGGCATAGAAATTGTCGTGCGAAAACCAGATCTGTCCCCGCGGACGCAGCGCACGGTGCAGCTGCGCGAAGGTCCTTTCGAGGTCCACGATCTTGTGCGCGCCCTGCAACACCACGCCGTCGAAGGAATCCGCGAGACTGATCCGGTCGCTCTTGAGGAACGTGATGCCGGGCATCAACCGCGTCACGTCGGACAGGGAAAGGCCAAGGTCGACTGTCTCCTTGCTCGCACGGCTCCGGAACTTCTTCCGGATGAGCGACAAGCTTTCGTCGACGCCGGTATAGGTACGGGCGCCCAAAGCTCTGAATCCGACGCAGTTCAGTGACTGGCCGCACGACAGGTGCAGCAGGTCCCTGTCGTGACAGAAGGACTTCAACTGCATCGGCAGCTCGCAGTGATCCAGTTCCACGGCGCCCCGGAACAAGCGCATGAGCGACGGAAGATTTCGCTCTTTCGGCGCGCCGTTGACGAGAATGTAGTTGAAGAGCAGCGCCTCGGGCGTCGCCGCGCTGCGGACCTCCGTCGCTTGCTGGACCAGAGGGAGGAGTTCGGCGATCAGAGCAGAAGCCGGCTTGGCCGGCGCTTCGGCAGCCTGTTTGGCATCCGGAAGTTCAGTAACACCTGAAGTCATAGACACCGGCGGTCCCCACATGCGTTAACGAGATTTGGCGGCTGAATCCAGCAGATCGGAAATGATAGACTTGTAGGCAAGCAGCATTTCCGAGTAGCCGGTGAGCTTCCAGAAGGAGCGGCTCGCCGCCTGCCCCATCAGCTGCCGCTCCTCGTCATTCGCGACGAGACGGGCAAAATGCTGCTTCCACGCTTCCATGTCGCCGAAGTCGTAGAGGAAGCCAGCCTCCCCATGCGTGACCTGCTCGTTCACGCCGAAGACCCGAGTGGAAAGGACCGGCAATCCGAAGCACAGGGCTTCGACGATGCATCGCGGATAGGCTTCGGAAGTGGAATTCAGCAAGCAGATGTCGGCGGCGCGATAGTAGAGGCTGACCTGAGGCGTCGCCTCGACCACGGTGATCTTGCTTCGGATCTCCTCAGGGAGGGAATCGGTCACCCGATGGAAGTCGCGCAGGTGAACGTTCTGCACTGCGCCCAGGAAGACCAGATGCGCCCTGTTGCGGACATCGGGAGCGAGTGTCGCGAACCATTCGACCAGTTCGCGCTGGCCCTTGCGCGTATTGATGGTCCCCACGCACAGAGCGATGATCGCTTCCTCTGGAAGGCCGACCTCCTTGCGCGCGTCGACCTTCGGCGTCTCGATCTCCTTTGCGAACCTCGCCTGGGAGATGCCGTTGGGGATGATGTGCACCGCCCCGTTGAAAGGCTGGTCGGTCCAGAATTCGCGGCTGGTATTGGCCACGAAGACGATATGCTCTGCGTTCGCCAGACCGGTCATGCCGGCGAGCTTGGCCTCGCCGTCCAGATAGGAAAAGCGTTCCGGAGCGGTATAGGATTCCCGGACGATCACGGCAGACGGAACGCCGGCCCGGCGGGCGATCTCCGCGAAAGGGGCCGCTTTGACCGTGTTGCAGATAACAGCCTCGATATTCGAGTTCTTGAGGAACTCCGTGAACTTCTGCGAGACCGCGTGGTACCGCGAATTCAGAACCTTCACCGAGTGCCGCGCGACGGGTTCGAACACTTCCACCGGGATGGAAGCCTCCAGATACTGGTTCAGGAGCGGCCCCGAAGCCGGCGCGAAAACATGCGGTTCGATCCCGCGATCACGCAAGCCGTGCACGAGTTCGAACAAACTCCACGGCGCCCCTTCGCCGATCGACAGATTGTGCGAAATGAAGGCTACGCGTCGCGGGCCGGCGGAGAAAAGGCTGCGTTTGAAGGTGTGGTTCCTGAACAGCTCGGAATAGGCCTCGGATATCGCCTTCTCACCGACGGTCTGGTTCAGGTGCCTCTGGACACGCTGCACGTAGAGTTCGAGGAACTCCTTGCTCTGCAGATTGCTCAGCGCATGATCCAGCCGCTCGAGCGTGTCGGCGATCGCGAATGTCTGGCCGGTTTCGACGAGGATCTCGCTGCACGCCGGCGACCCTTTCACGAGCGTGGGAACACCGTGCATCATCGCCGCGACGAACCGGTTGGGACTCTTCGTCTGCTCGCTCTCGTCGTAAGCGACGACACAGAGCGAGGCCGCGCTGAACGCCTCCTCCATCGCCTCCATCGACCAGTCCCGGCAGAACGGCAGGAATTCCGGATGCTTCTTGAAAAAGCTGGTTCGGGACACGATCAGCGGCGTGTAGCTGTGCCTGTCCCGAAGATGCTCGATCATCGGCTTCGCGCTTTCGAAGTTCCCGCGATCCGGGTTGCCGTACCAAAGGACGACCTTCTTTTCGTGCACCTTCGGCGTCCGCGGCGTCGCCCCGTAGTCGACGGGTTCCGGCAGGAACTTCACGGGCTTGTCCGGGAAGCGCGACGCGATCTGCGACTTCAACTCCCGGCTCGGCACCAGGATGAGGTCGGCCCGCTCACAAAGCTCATGGAAACGCGACAGCGAATCGATCGGCGGGCTGACGTGCTTGAAAAGCCTCGGCTTCTCGTAATACCGGTCGCACACGTCATAGACGACGAACTGATCCTGATTGGCGTTCAGTTTCGACATCACATCGTGCGTACACATCTGAACGACGATGGCGATGTCTGCTACCGAGTCGTAGCCCATCCGGATTTCGTAACGATCGTTCTGGGCGAGAAACTCGGCGGGATACTTGGCACGCAGACGCGACGAGCCGAAGTTCTCCGCCGGCTCCCAGAAAGGTGCGAAACACACCCGCTTCGGCTCCGAAGCAGTGCCAGAAACGGGTGCAAAGAGATCAGTGATGACCCTCGAATAAGCCCGGCTGGCGATCTTCAGGTTGTGATGCCGCTCCGCAAAGGCCCGCCCCTCGGTCACCAGCCGGCGCCGGAGCCGATCATCACGCTGCACGAGGGTGAGCGCCTCCGCGAAGGACGATTCATCGCGTTCGCGGACGAGTGCGCTCTGCCCGTCGACCAGGAACTCGCCGTGGAACCCGCAATGCTGGGTGGTGAGAACCGGTACACCGAGCGACAGCGCCTCCATGACGACGTTCGACGTTCCTTCGCGGCCGGGAGCGACCGGATGAATGAGGACATCGATCTTGGAGTAGAAGTCCTTGATCATGCGATCGTGGGGAATCTGCGCCCCACCGCCCTTGCTGGTGAGGAGCATCCTGGCGCCCAGGCGCTCGGCCGCCCCCTCCGCAATCGCGCGACCCTTGACTTCCGCTTCGGCCGAGGACTTCAGGCTCGCAGCGAAACCCACCGTGAAGAGTGCATGCTCGTCGCGCTTGCGCTTGGAGGGATGCCACTCCTTGAGATCGAGCGCGTTCGGAATAAGATAAACGTTATCGTGCGCGCGCAACGCCCGGAAATACAGCTCCGCGCTCAGCGCGATGATGGCGTCGAACTTGGAAAAGGCGCGACGCATCGCGTCTAGGTCGTCGCCGTACAGTCGGTCGAGCGGACGGGGCCCGCCAATGCGGAGTATCGACTTGCGCGCCTCGACGGGATAGCGTTCCGCTATGATCGCGTCGAAGTAGATCGCCACGTCCGAAGGTGTCTGGGCGGAGATGACGTGCTTGTAGTTACCCAGCCTTCCCGCCAGCCGCTTGGCGTTGTTGCCGTAAGCCCAACCGATATTGTCGGGAGGCCCGATCACCCAGTTGATGGTCTTCGTCGGAGCGGCGACCGCCTCGCCGACGTCATCGCGGCGCGCCTGATCCGGCACCCGCACGAGGGCCGGCGCGTCCAGGGGCGCGGCCGCAACGGGGATCAGCGGCGTCACGAACGCTGGCGCCAGGGGTGTAATCGCCTGCGAAGGGCCGTCCAGGCGCTGGAGCACGACCTCCATCACCTCCGTCAGCCGGCGAATCTGGGCGGCCGACACATCCATGGACCCCGTCAGCTTCTTGATCGCTTTACGCAGTTCCTTAATTTCCTCGCCGACCGCCTGCTCGCTCGCATGCGGCGCGGTTGCTCTTGCAACGCTGACGCCAGCCTCTCGTGGAGGGGTGTCGGCCGTGACACGCCGCGCGGGAACCTCTTGCAAAGGCTTCACGGCGACGGGCGGCGAATTGTGGGTGCGCCGTTTGCGGCGCAATCGCATGACCCTGCCGGCGAAAGCCTTGGCGGCAACCCAGGCGCCCGTCCTCATGCCGAGAGCGGTTTCAGGTCGGCAGTACTCGACCTCGATCGTGCCGCGCCCCGAGAATCGAAGGGAAATCAGACGGCCTTCGTCGGCGTTCGCATCGATGCCGGATGCATCGACGGCGACATCCTGCCACGACGGCCCCAGAGCAATCGGACCGACCAGCTTGCGATCGAATTTCCGCTCTCTCTCCGAGCCGAAAAAAAGCGCCACGGAGTCCAAGTGAAGCCCGGCGGGATCCTCCGTCAGCCCACGAATCCTGACTGTCACCCCACCGACCGCAACGTCGAAGAACCCCGCAGGAAGCTCGTGCCAGACCCTGACCATGTCCGGCGGCTCGCGGAGCACGAGTCGAAGCCCGGTGCCCAATTGGGAGTCCAGAGGTTGAAAGCTGAAATCGGCGGCCCTGCTGTTTCGCGGAGCCGTCACGAACCAGCCCTGGCATACATATGCGTAGTCTAGGGGGCTCTCGAAACTCGCCGACGCCCAGTTTGCGAATTCCGTGTTGAACCATCCGGATTCGCCCGAGGGAACTTGCCCGGCGTCAATTCTTCTTATCCTGCCCATGCTTTATTAGTCTAACGGTCGACCTCACATAGTGCAATGTAACCCGACATTCCCCGGATGAACCTGTGGAACGGTGCAAAGCCTATCATTCCGCCAAGTTTCGGGGAAGTTATGCTCGGCCGTCACAGTTTTCGCGGCGGTCCTGCCGCGTTCACCGCCCACGACGGCGCCTGATCCATCGATTCGGCTCTCTTTCTCGCCATGCGGACACACTCCTCCCGTGATGACAACGCATTCGCCTCGTTCAGTCCTATGCCGGAGCTGGTCGTCGTCGCAGTCCGTCGATCAGCCGCAGGATTTGTGCGAACAGTTCTCTCGGCACCGCGACCTCGGCCATCTGGAACACGGCGTAGCGAGCGTGGCGCACGACCTTGGCACCGATCTTCACCAGCTTCTCCCGCAAGCTGGTCAGCGACCATTGCGCGACCGCCTCGGGCAAGGCCAGGGTCCGCATGAAGTTGGCAAGATTGTAGGCCAGGGCGTGCAACTGAAGACGCACCGCATTGGCGGCGAACGAGCAGCACGACAGGCGCGTCCACTTGATCGCGTTTTTGCCTTCCTTGATCCACTGCTCGCACGTCCCGCGCTTGTTGTAGAAGGCAACGACCCGCTCCACCGGACGTGACAGGTTGGTGACGATGAAGCCGACGCGGGGATAAAGCTCGCCGGGGTGCCACTCGACCTTGGCCACGACGCGGCGCGGCATCGTCCAGCTTGCCGCCTGATAGCGGAAGCTGGCGTAGGAGCGCCGGACCTTGAGCGGCGGCCGACCAACAGGGCGCTTGAGAAGGTAGCCGATGCGCTCTTGGAGGATGCGGTTCGCTGGCAGCCGGATCGTGTACTTGTAGCCTTCGGCTTCCAGGAACTCGTAGACCTCGGGGTTGGCAAAGGCGGCATCGGCGCGGAAGTAGCGGCGAAGGTCGCGCTCGCGGTAGCGGTACCGGGCCACGACCGGTTCGAGCACGTCCTTCCAGCCGTCCGCCGAATGGACGTTGCCCGGACGCAGCGCGCATTGTTCAAGGTCGCCGAACTGGTTGAACACGAACAGCGGATGATAGCAGGTACAGGCGAAATGGCCGTTGTACGCGGTACCTTCCTGATCTCCATGGGTCGGACTGACACTCGAATCCATATCGAGCACGATGGACCGCAGCGAGCGGTGGCCATGAACGCCGTCGATCCATTGGCCGGAGAGACCGGTGAGCGCGGCAAGGTTCTCATCACTTGCGAGCCACTCGGTCTCGAACCGCCCCATCTGGCTGGTCGAGGCCGCATCGCGCTCGATTGCCTTGCCGCCGACGATCCAGCGCATCGCAGGATCACGCCCTAACCGGTCAGCGTCGTTGACGTCCTCGTATCCGGCAAGCCGACCGAATACCGACTGGCGCAGCATACCTACCAGATCATGCCGCCCGTTCCGGCCCGTGCGGCCTTCAACCAGGTGTTGGCCCGCGATGGCCATCAGCCCGAGCGCATCATCAAGTTCGCGATAGGCTAGCAAGCCTGCATCGGAGGTGACGCTGGAACCATGGAACTCAAGCTTGAGGCGGCGGTCGAAATCGAGCCGCAAAGCGTCCGATTGTGCTTCACCTGCTGCCTGCACCATCTTCGACCCCGATCCAATCAAACAAAACACTGAATCCTATGGATCAAATGGATTCGGACTGGCTCAGTTCAATGGTTCATCCGGGAAATGCGGGGTAACATCAGTCCGGCCATCCCACGATCACGCTCGGCGCCTGGCTTCGCCGTAAATTTGACACCTCCGCAGCGCGTGGTGACTTGCTCTCCCGATCGGCTACGATGCCGATTGCAACGATGCCATAACCCAAAGCCACGACTTCCCGACGAGGTCGCGCCCTGAGCAGGGAACCTGTGCCAACAATCTGCTTCGTACCGATCTGGTACCCGATGGAAAATTTCGCGACATCCCGCTTGCGAGCCAAGTATGTCGTCGAACTGCTGGAAAAGGACCCGTTCTGGGAGGTCAGTGCCGGCTACCATTCGGAGTCTGACATCGCCGTCATCGTTCAGCTCTGCAGTGACCAGACGTTCCGCGAGATCGCGTCCAATCGAGATCAGTTCATCGTCTATGATATTTGCGATCGTTTCTTCGAAACAGACAACACGTTCCGGACCGAAGAGGGGCTGCTCCGCGCGCGCAGCCGCTGCCTCGAGACGATCGATCGGGCCAACGTCCTGATTGCGCCCACGCGCCAGCTTCGCGATGAACTCCTGCAGCGGTTCCCGGAGAAGCCCTGCTTCCACATACCCGAGGTCGTCGACTATGGCGGCACGCCGTCTTCGGTCACCGAACCCGGGTCGCGTCGTCTCCTTTGGTTCGGGCATACGCGGCGGGGCAATTTCGAAAGTGCGCGCTGGATCATCGACCATCTGACCAGCCGTCATGGCTACGAGCCCGTCCTGGTGACCAACCCGCGCGCCATGGCGAGGAACTATCCGGAGTATTCCCGGTACTGCGTCCCCTGGACCCCGGCTTCGACCCGGGAAGCAATGGCATCGTCGGAACTGTGCATCTTGTCCCACGCTTCGGAAGAACAGAGCAAGAGCCCGAATCGCTTCGTCGCCGCCACGATGCACGGAGTGCCGACGCTGGTGAGCGGCTCGCCGTCCTGCAGCGAAATCCTGGCCTCGGCGGGTTACGATGATTTCGACATCGAGGTGCCCCAGGACATCGATCATGCCCTGGAAATGCTGTCAGACGGCGCGCGCCGGGCGGCCTATGTCGCCGATCTCCAGGCCGAGATGTTCAAGCGCCACGCACCCGAAGTTGTCCGCGACAAGTACCTGGAGCTGATGCAGCTGATCCTGCGATTTCGCCATTCTATGTTCGATGATTAACCGATCCCGCCGGACGCAGCGCCGGCGGCGACGGACCCGTGGAGGGCTATTGCGTTCTTATCGCGCCTTCTTGCCCACGAAGTTGTCATGGACTGCCAGAAGATACTGACCATAGGGGCTCTTCTCGGACAGCGCCGCCAGACGCAGGAATGCATCGGGCGTGATGTACCCCAGCCGCAGGGCGATCTCCTCCGGGCACGAAATACGCAGACCCTGCCGCTGCATGAGGATCTGCACGAATTGACTTGCTTCCGTGAGGGACTCATGGGTGCCGGTGTCGAGCCACGCGAAGCCGCGCCCCAGAATCTCCACGTAGAGCTGGCCCTCTTCCATGTAGGCGCGGTTGATGTCGGTGATCTCGATTTCACCCCGGGGCGACGGCTTCAGCGACCTCGCGATGTCGACGACCCGGTTGTCATAGAAGTACAGACCGGTGACGGCGTAGTTGGATTTCGGGTGGGCCGGCTTCTCCTCGATTGAGATCGCCCGGCCCGCGGCATCGAGTTCCACGACACCGTAGCGCTCCGGGTCGGTCACCGTGTACGCGAACACCGTGCCGCCCTGATCACGCTTCATGGCCTTTGCGACGGTCTCGGGCAGACCGTGGCCATAAAAGATATTGTCGCCGAGAACGAGGGCGACCCGATCCGAACCGATGAAGTCGCGCCCGACGATGAATGCATCGGCAAGGCCCCGAGGCGCGTCCTGCACGACGTAGGAGAAGCTAAGCCCCCACTGCGTGCCATCCCCCAGAAGTCTCTGGAACAACGGCATATCGCGAGGCGTCGAGATGATCAGTATCTCGCGAATGCCTGCGAACATCAGGGTCGACAGCGGGTAATAGATCATGGGCTTATCGAATACTGGCAGGAGCTGTTTCGATATCACGGCCGTTGCGGGGTTCAGCCGGGTGCCCGCCCCGCCTGCCAGAATGATGCCCTTCATCGAATCTCCTTGCCTCAACTTGGATCCTGCGATTGTGCCCGTAGCATTACCGCGAAGCCCTGATCGACCGCAGCGTCGCCCCGGTGCTCTTGCAGTCCTCGCGTAGCGCCGATCAGCGCCGGAGGCAACCTGCCCAACCGATCATGAGGCTTGCCGAGTCGGAGCCGATGTTCCACCTCGCGACGATACGCTCGGCCTCGGCGTGGTGAAGCGTGCTCATTGAAGCATTCGTCAGCCGTTGAACCTTTCGACCAACGCGTTCTGCATGGGCTCGCGTGCGATGTCGTACCTTTCGATTCGAAAATCGATTGTCCGACTCGCGACGCTCGGCCGGCTTCTCGAGCAATACCAACGAACCGAAGCTCGCACGGACGCAGTTTAGCCTTAGCCGAACTTTCACGGAATAGGTTGCTCAAAATGGCATGAAAAGCTATAGGCTTTGCATGGTTTTGACCGACAGAACGTCCTGACTCTGTGCCGAAAGATCGGCCTGGATTAGTGGCAGGTACCGCGTTGGCACGATCATCTGGCTTCGTTGTTGAAGCTTGCGCCGAAACTGAAAAAAATTAGAGAGATGGTGCGATGAGCAAAGAGGAAGAGATCGAGCTTGGAAAGACGCTGATCGCTCAGATGCGCGAGTCCTTTGTTCGCGGCGACAGCGACAAGACTATGAGTGCGTACGAGCAGATCACGAGCATCAAAGCCGACCGTCCCGCGAAGCTGGAGGCAACCTGCCTGGCTGTTCGCACGCTCGCAGCTGGCAAGGACCGGACGGGCGCGCGCAAGTTGCTCGAGAGGGTGTCGAGGGGCGACTACAAGAAGCCGGCGCACTACGAATTCCTCGCGCGTGCCCACCTCGATCTCAAGCAGTACAAGGAAGCGGCGGCCGCCTGCGAGCATGCCCACGAAATACGATCCGCCTCGCCGAAATGACCCGGGGGCCTCGAGAGGGACAACGCCGGCCTCGTCGCGTTGGTCAGCGATTAAACCGGCCGAGCATGAACTGAAAATTGAACCGGCGCTGCAACGAGGATCCGTGATCCGGCCTTCGCCAGGCGCGGCGTGCCCGTTTCGACTTTCGTCGGAGGGAGGCTTAACTTTTGCTGACGCTTCGCCATATGTGAATGATGGATCAGGATGACAATCGAGGTCGCGTGATCACGGATCGGGCAACGCACGACCTCGATCCTCGACAGGAGACGAAGCGGCTCGCGCGCCAGAACCGCAAGGCGCAGCGGAGGATGCAGAGACGAGCAGAAATGGCTCGAGTGCCGACCGATACCGGAGCGACAAAGCGACCCAGTGGGCCCGCAGCCCCCTCTTCGAATCCTGTCGGCCCGCTGGCCAGGCGATTCGGCCGAGTCGGCACTAACATGATCATCAAGCAGATCGTCAAGATGCTGTTGGGCGCCGTGCTGCGACGCTAGAGCGTTTCAAGTCGCCCCTGCCCCCTTGCGGCGCAGCTCGCCCTTACAGCGCTCGGAGCAGGTCTTGACCTGGTCCCAGTCGCGCGCCCATTTCTTGCGCCAGGCGAAGGGCCGGCCGCAGGCGGCACAGACCTTCTGCGGCAAGGTCGACTTGGTGTAGCGCTTCGCGGTCACAGGCCGGCCAGGAAGGTCGCGGCGCTGTCGGCGATCCGTTGTTGCTCGTCGGCCGGGAACTTGTCGTAGGTGCGAACCATCTGCGCCATGCGGGGATTGTTGCCGATCACGCTGCGATGGCGGGAGACGAAATCCCAGTAGAGCGCATTGAAGGGACAGGCCTGCGGCCCCGTCCTCTGCTTCACGTCGTAATGGCAGCCGCCGCAATAGTCCGACATGCGGTTGATGTAGGCGCCGCTCGCGGCATAGGGCTTGGACGCCAGCAGGCCGCCATCGGCGAACTGGCTCATGCCCACGGTGTTGGGCAGCTCGACCCACTCATAGGCGTCGGCATAGACCGTCAGGTACCATTCGTGCAGCGCGTGCGGATCGATCCCGGCCAGCAGCGCGAAGTTGCCGGTGATCATCAGCCGCTGGATGTGATGGGCATAGGCCTGCTCGCGGGTCTGGGTCACCGCCGCGCGAACGCACGCCATCGAGGTCTCGCCGGTCCAGTAGAAATCCGGAAGCTTGCGCGTGTGGCCGAAGAAGTTGCTGCGCTCATAGCCCGGCATCTTCAGCCAGTAGATGCCGCGGACATACTCGCGCCAGCCGATGATCTGCCGGATGAACCCTTCCGCCGCGTTCAGCGGCACCCTCCCGGCGCGCCACTCTGCCTCGACCCGCCGGCAGACGCCCAGCGGATCGAGCAGGCCGCAGTTCAGGTAAAGCGAGATTACGGCGTGATAGAGGAACGGCTCGCCCGCCAGCATGGCGTCCTGGTAGTCGCCGAACTTGGGCAGCGCGCGCTCGACGAAGGCGTCGAACGCCGCCTCGGCCTCGGCGCGGGTGACCGCGAACCGGAACGGCGCGAGCTCGCCGAAATGATCGCCGAACCGCGCCTCGACCAGCGCCAGAACCTCCCGCGTCACGGCATCGGGCTCGAACCCCCGCGGCCGCGGCATGAACAGATCCGCCTTCGCGGGCTTGCGGTTCTCCGCATCGAAGTTCCAGCGGCCGCCGGCGGGCGCGTCGCCGTCCATCAGCAGCCCGGTGCGGCGGCGCATCTCGCGGTAGAAATACTCCATGCGCAGCGCCTTGCGCCCCTCGGCCCACTGCGCGAACACCTTGGGCGAGCACAGGAAGCGCTCGTCCGGCAGGGTGTCCACGGGAACCGAAAAACGCGCCTGCCAGGAGACCTGCATCTGCCGGACCCGCCACTCCCCCGCCTCGGTGACGACCACCCTTGCCGGCCGATGGCGGGCGATGGCGTCGCCCAGCTGATCGGTGAAGGAGCCGCGATTGTCCGGCGCATCCAGGACCACGTAGTCGACCGTCCAGCCGAGCCCGCGCAGCTCCCCGGCGAAGTGGCGCATGGCCGAGAACAGCAAGGCGATCTTCTTCTTGTGATGGCGCACATAGGTCGCCTCGTCCCGAAGCTCCGCCATGAGCACGAGATCGCGTGCCGGATCGCCCGCGGCCAGGCTGGTGAGCGTCGGCGTCAGCTGATCGCCGAGGACGAGGATGAGGTTACGGACGGCTGCCATCGACATGCTGGCAGATACGGCCGAAGCCTCTGCCCGGTTCAGTCCAGGCTCATGCATCTTCCGGCGCGGTCGCCGGTTGCAGGAGAAGCCGGACCAAGGGATTGGGGAACCGCCGCGCCATGGTGACCGCGTAGAAGGTCTCGACGATCCCGGGCAATTGATCGCCTTCCACCAGCACGCCCGCCGCAATCTCGTCCTTGACCACGATCGGCGGCAGGACGGCCAGTCCGATATCCTCGCGGGCGAGAAGCCGCATCATCGCCATGTCCTCCACTTCCGCGACGATCTGCGGCCGCACGCCGAGGCGGTCCGCCAGCGCGTCGAAGCCGGTGCGCACGCTGCTGTCCACGGTCGGCAGGATGATCGGGTGTTTTCGCAATTGATCCGCCAGGCCCGCCGCGGATGCCATGCGATCCGGCGTCCCCACCAGACTGACCGGACGCTCGGCCAGGCGATGGGTGACGAGCGGGGTCAGCGCGTCGCCCGGCGGCGCCCGATTCAGCAGGACGACGTCGAGATTGAGCGCCGCGAGCGCGCGCAGCAGCTCAGCCGCGCCCCCGGAGCGAAGGATCAGGTCGATGTCCGTGCGGCCGAGGACCGGACCGAGGAACTCCATCTGGAAGTTGCGCGACAGGGTGGCGAGCGAGCCGACGCGCAGCGCCTGCCGCGCGGCTCCCGTCTGGCGAAGCGTGCCCAGCAATTCGTCGCCGGTGGCAAAGATCGCATCGGCATGGTCGAGCACGATCTGTCCCGCCTCGGTCAGATGCAGCTGCCGCCCCCGCCGCTCGAACAGCGCATGACCGAGACGCTCCTCGAGCTTGCGGATCTGCACGGAGAGAGCCGACTGCGTGAGGTTCAACCGCTCCGCGGTGCGGGTGAGGTGGCCGTCGTGGGCAACCGCCCAGAAGTACCGGAGGTGGTTGTAATTGAGCGACTGCATATCGTTCGATATTAACGAACGATTTATCTCTTACAATGAATTTTTATGAACCTTCCTGGTGGGCGATAAGGCGGGCATCGCGACCCCCCGATCCAGGTGACTCCCTTGTCGTATTATCTGCTGCCGCTCGGCGCACCCCTCCTGCTGCTCGTCGCCGCCCTCCTCGGGTTCATCCGGAACGGCCGGCGTCCGCCCCTGGTACCGGTCTTTGCGGTGGCCGCAGCGCTCGGGGCGCTGCTGATCGCGGTGGCGTCGTTGGCGCTGCTGCTCCTGCGCGGCGCCGGCACCAGTGGGCTCATCGGATTTGGCGGCATCGGCCTGTCGGTCCGCCTCGATGCGGTGAGCGCCACGATGCTGCTCCTGGTCGCGTTCGTCGGCTGGATCGTCGTCCGCTACGCCCGCACCTACCTCGATGGCGAGGCCCGGCAGGGCTACTTCATCGGCTGGCTTTGCGCGGGGCTCGCTTCCGTCCTCCTCCTCGTCCAGGCCGGCAATCTCGTCCAGCTGGTCGCCGCCTGGATCGCGACCGCGGTCGCGCTGCATCGCCTGCTTCTGTTTTACCCGCAGCGGGTCGCGGCCCAGCGCGCGGCGCGCAAGAAGAAACTGTTCTCGACGATCGGCGCGATCGCCCTGATCGTCGCGACTGCCCTCGTCTGGGCAAGCTTCGGCACCACCGACATCGCCACGATCAATGCGCTGGCCCGGACCGGCGGCACGACATGGGCCGGCATCGTCGCGGCTGCCCTGCTGGCGCTCGCCGCGGTGCTGAAATCGGCGCAGTTTCCGACCCACGGCTGGCTCACCGAGGTCATGGAGGCGCCGACGCCGGTCTCGGCCCTGCTGCATGCCGGCGTGATCAATGCCGGCGGCTTCCTGCTGATCCGCTTCGCCGACCTGATGCTGACCGCCCCCGGCGTCCTCGCCGGGCTGGCGATGGTGGGCGGCTTCACGGCGCTGTTCGGTGCCCTCGTCATGCTGACCCAGCCGGCGGTCAAGACCTCGCTCGCCTGGTCGACGGTGGCGCAGATGGGCTTCATGGTGCTGCAGTGCGGGCTGGCGCTGTTCCCGCTGGCGCTGCTCCACATCGTCGCCCACTCGCTCTACAAGGCGCACGCCTTCCTCGCCTCCGGCGGGGCCGTCGAGCAGGTCGCGGCCATCCGCCGCCCCGGGCCGGTCGCGGTTCCAAACGGGCTTGCCGTGGGCCGCGCCTTCCTGATCGCGCTCGCGATCTATGCCGGGATCGGTACGGCGTTCGGCCTCGTCTTCGGGTTCGACCACAAGTCGCCGCAGGCGCTGGCACTCGGCACCATCCTGATCTTCGGGGTCGCCTATCTGCTGGCCCAGGGGCTGGCCGACGCCGCCCCCCGTCCCCTGACCCGCCGGACGGCGCTCTACGCCAGCGCCGCTGCGGTCGGATACTTCGCGCTCCATTCCGCAGCCGAATGGCTGACCGCCGGCGTCCTGCCGGCGACGCCGGCGCCCGGCCGTCTCGAATGGACCCTGATGGCGCTCGCGGTGCTGACCTTCGGGCTGGTGGCGGTCGCACAGGCCCTGTTCCCGCTGTGGGCGACGCACCCGGCCGCCACCGGACTGCGCGTCCATCTTTCCAACGGGCTTTACGCCAACGCCACGATCGATCGCCTGCTCGGCGGCTGGTCCGTCTCGAAGGCGCCGTGACATGCACGCAAGGACAACGACCATGCTGACGACCGCGCCCCCCTCCCGGCCGCTCAACCAGGCCGCGATCGTGCAGGCCGCCGACCGGGCGGCGCGCGCCATCCCGCCGCTGTGGCCGCTCGCGTCGAGCGTCGCCGTGAACCCGTTTCTCGGCCAGGCCGGCGAACCGCTCGCGACCGCGGCCGCGCGCCTGCGGCGCACCGGCGGCATCGCCTTGACCATGCCCAGGACCTGGTATGCCGAGCGGCTGCGCTCGGGCGAGATCGCCGATGAAGACCTGCAGGCCGCCCTCGGCGCGGCGCCCGCAGGCCTCCGCCCGATGACGCTGGCAGCCCTGAAGCAGGCGGCCGAGGCCGCGCGCCCGACGCCGCGGGCCCTCCCGACGGTCGCCGAGCTGGCCCGCGACCTCGCCGCGATCGACTGGCCCCGCCTCGTCGACGACCGGATCAGTCACTGGGCGTCCGCCTACTACGACCAGGGGCAGGCGCTGTGGGCCGGCGCACAGACGCGCACCGCCTGGGCGGCGTGGCGGGCCGTCGCCACCCACGACCTGACGCCGGAGATCGTCGGCCTCGAGGGCTTTGCCCAGGGCGTGGCGGACGCCCCCGCCAATGCCGAGGACGCGCTGGTCGAATGCGTCTCGCGCCTCGGCCTGACCGGGGCAGCGCTGGAGAGCTATTTCCACCGGCTGCTGACGACGCTGGGCGGCTGGAGCCAGGTCGCCCGCCATCGGCTCTGGCAGGCCGAGCTGGGCGGCGGAAGCGACGGCTCGGTGACCGACCTCCTTGCCATCCGGATCGCCTGGGAGGCGGCTCTGCTGCGCCAGTACGGCGCCGCGCTCGAGGCGCCGTGGCAGGCTGCCATCGCCGCCTATGCCGAGCCGGTCGCCGCGACCGCCGACGACCTCGTCGACGCCCTCCTGCAGGAGGCCGCCGAACGCGCCGCGCAGCGGCGGCTGCAGGCCCTTCTCGCAGCCACACCTTCGGCCCCGGCGGCCGCTTCGGCCGCTTCGGCCGCTTCGGCCCCGGCGGCCCCGGGTCGGCCCGCGCTGCAGATGGCGTTCTGCATCGACGTGCGGTCGGAAGTCTTCCGGCGGGCGCTGGAAAGCGTCGATCCGGGCATCCGCACCCTGGGGTTCGCCGGCTTCTTCGGCCTGGGACTGGGCCATCGGCGCTTCGCCTCGGACGTGGTCGAGGCGCGCCTCCCCGTGCTGCTCGCACCGACCCTGCTCACCTGCTCCGGCATCGCGACTCCTGCGACGGAAAGCGCAGACCTGGCGGCGCGGATCGCGGCCCGGGCGCTGCGCGCCTGGGGCCGCTTCAAGCTGGCGGCGATTTCGTCCTTCGCCTTCGTGGAGGCGGCGGGCCCGATCTATGTCGGCAAGCTGCTGTCCGACGGGCTGGCGCTGACGCGGCGTCCGGCGCCCAACGACCCGGCGCCGCGCCCGGCCGGGAACCTCGATCACGCCACGAAGCTGGCGATGGCCGCGAGCGTGCTCAAGGCGATGTCGCTCACCGGCGATTTCGCGCGGCTGGTCCTGCTGGGCGGACACGGCGCCAACGTCGTCAACAATCCGCATGCCAGCGCGCTCCATTGCGGCGCCTGCGGCGGCTACTCGGGCGAAGTGAACGCGCGGCTGCTCGCCTCGCTGCTCAACGATCGCGAGGTCCGCAGCGCTCTGCGCACCCAGGGCATCGAAATTCCCGACGACACGCTGTTCCTCGGCGCGCTGCACGACACGACGACCGACGAGGTCACGCTCTACGCCGCCGATCACCCCTCCGCCTCCCATGTCGACGACGTGGCGCAGGCCGGGCGCTGGCTGAAATCGGCCGGCGTGCTGGCGCGCGGAGAACGGGCGCTGCGCCTGCCCTGCGCCGCGCACGGCCGGGACATCCCGCGCCGCGCCCGCGACTGGGCCGAGCTTCGCCCCGAATGGGGCCTGGCCGGCTGCCAGGCCTTCATTGCCGCGCCGCGCGCGCGCACCGCGGGGCGCGACCTCGCGGGCCGCGCCTTCCTCCACGACTATGACTGGCGGCGCGACGAAGGCTTCGGCGTGCTGGAGCTGATCCTGACGGCGCCGGTCGTCGTCGCCAGCTGGATCAGCCTGCAATATTACGGATCGAGCGTCGCGCCCGAACTCTTCGGCGCCGGCAACAAGCTCCTGCACAACGTCAC
>Ga0209702_10004050_pt1 | contig 22015 bp, 22 predicted proteins | sample FRY01_FD_187210 | JGI IMG/M metagenome (GOLD analysis project Ga0209702, IMG submission 187210) | Freshwater microbial communities from Lake Fryxell liftoff mats and glacier meltwater in Antarctica - FRY-01 (SPAdes) (version 2) | ecosystem: Environmental > Aquatic > Freshwater > Ice > Glacier... | reverse complement strand
ATTGACAGTGGTTTAAGCTCGAACGCAATCAGAAGTATTACTGCAGATAAAAAAGGATATATTTGGGTTGGAACAGCTGGTGCTGGAGTAAATGCCTTCTCAATACAAAACAAAAAAGTCAAACCAATAATTTTTAATTACAAAAATGGGTTGACCTCAACAAATATTTACTTACTTACTTTTGATTATCATGGAAATTTAATAATTGGAACAGAACGAGGTTTAGATTACGTTTTCTTAAGCAAACAATACACGATTCAAAAAATTAAACACTACAACAAGGGTGATGGTTTCACAGGAGTTGAAACATGCCAAAATGCTGTCTTCAATGACCAAGATGGAACTATTTGGTTTGGAACAATCAATGGTTTAATTAAGTTTAATCCAGCTAGAAGAATCAAAAATGCCATTCCGCCAATTATACAAATAACAGAGATAAAACTCTTTTACGAACCTCTTTCAAAAACATCCTTTAATGCTTTTTTAAACGATTGGAACGTTGTAAATAAAATGGATTTACCTTTTGATCAAAATCATATAACTTTTGATTTTTTTGCTGTTAATTTAAGTAATCCTGAATCGGTTCGTTACAAGTGGAAACTGGAAGGTTTTGACGATAAATGGTCACCTGCATCAACAGATCAAAGTATTTTATATTCCAATTTAAATCCAGGAAAATACCGTTTTTTAGTTAAAGCCTCCAATGAGGATGGGATTTGGTCGAAAGTACCTTCAACAATTGTCTTTACAATAGCCACTCCTTTTTGGTTTCGATGGTGGTTTATACTATTAGAGTTATTCTTCGTCATTGGACTCTTTTATTTGACGATACGTTGGAGATTCAATCGTTTAACAGTAAAATCTGAAGAAGAGAAAAAGAAATTACAACTGGAAAAAGAAGTTGTCGAATTGGAACAAAAAGCTTTGCGTTTACAGATGAATCCTCATTTTATCTTTAACGCTTTGAATTCTATTCAATCACAGATTGGAACTGGGAATGATAAAGAAGCGCGCTATTATTTAGCCAAATTCTCTCGATTGATGCGGCAAATTCTGGATAATTCACGTAATACTACAATAACGTTAGAAGAAGAAATCAATACCCTTGAAAACTATTTGCTGATTGAAAAATTCTGTAATGGTGACCGTTTTGACTATTCTATTCATCTTTATGAAAACCTTGAAACGGATTTCATTCGAATTCCTCCAATGATTATTCAACCCTTTGTTGAAAATGCTATTAAACATGGATTAAGAAATTCTGATGGAATAGCTATTCGAGGAAAAATAGAATTAAGTTTTGAAGATAAAAAACAGTTTATACTTTGTACAATAATAGATAATGGCATTGGTCGTGAAAAAGCAGCTGAATTAAATAAACTGTCAAAAGAAACCTATCATCGCTCAACCGCTTTGAATGTTACACAAGAACGGCTTGAATTAATGTCCGATCTGGAGTGCCAAAGTTCGATTGAAATTTTTGATTTATATGAAAACAATTTGCCAAGTGGCACAAAGGTAATTTTAAGAATTCCAACGATATGATTAAAGCTGTCATCATAGACGATATTGAACAAGCCCGCACAACTTTACGTCAAGATTTAAAAGATTATGCTCCAGATATAGAACTTATTGGAGAAGCATCGGGGGTGGTAGAAGCCGCGAAACTTTTGAAAACAATTCAACCTAACATTGTTTTTCTTGACATTCAAATGCAAGATGGAAGTGGTTTCGATTTATTAGATTTATTGGCAGATATCCCCTTTAAAATTATATTTATTACAGCATCTGATGCTCATGCTATCAAAGCTTTTCGCTATGCTGCTATTGATTATTTGCTAAAACCTGTTGATCCTGACGAATTGGTCAGCTCTTTGGATAAATACCGCAAACAACAAATCAATGAAAATGAAAAATATAAATTATTGAATGAATCGTTAAAAAATCACACAAAACCAAGCGAACGTTTGGCTCTTCACTCTCAAAATAAAATTCACATTGTTAACATTTCAGATATTATTCGGTGTGAAAGTAGTGTCAATTATACTGAATTTCACTTTGCCGATCGAAAGAAAATGATCGTATCCAAAACACTTAAAGAATTTGAGGATTTATTAACAGATTTGAACTTTTACCGCGTACATCAATCTCATTTAGTTAATACTAAATATATCCATGAATTTGTCAAAACGGAAGGTGGGCATCTTATTATGACAGACGGCAGTATGGTGCCTGTTTCTACTCGCAAGAGACCAGATGTTGTGAAAATGTTAGACGGATTATAGAACTTTCAAAATTCAATCAAGTTCAGAAATCTTTAATTTGAAAAATGACTTTAAATCATTCGTCGTAAGAATCAATGATTACAAATGAACTTACAACTTCTCTCCTTTCATATCTGTTTTTTCCAAATCGAAAACGGTTGAACCAATATCTATCGTGAACCAATTTAGAAAAACTTCTAAAGTGCGTTCTTCTGGCCATTCAGATTCGTCTTCTGTAATCATTGATAATTCATTTTTGAAAATCTTCTTAAAATGCTGCTCAATCAATGGTTCAATTTCGAAGAAATCATCGGTAATCAAATACACATTCGGCTCAACTCCATCTTCTACCGAAAATTCAAGATCATCCTCAAATTGATTTGTCCAATCCCAAAATGCTTGTTTGGGTGCAATTGTAATAAATCCTCTATTAACTATTTTCATTTTAAACTTGTTGAATTTTCAATAATTTTTCCTTTCTCTATCCTCGACCAATTGGCTTTTCCACGCATGCCTTGTTGAATGAGTAATTTCCAATCTTCTATTTCTTGTGACTTTTCAAAAAATTCTTGCCAATCCACATAGTTCATTTTTTGACTACTTGAAATATAGGTAATCGACGTATCATTCATGAACAATACAAAATTCTCTTTTTGAAAGTTGATCTTTTCATACATTTTGATTGACTTACATTTCGCTCCAAAACAATCTATCCAATTGTAAAATGCATTTTTTGTAGCGACGGAATCTTTGTATGACCACTGACAAAAAAGTGTGGAATCCATTTCTTGCATTAAAACCAACTTCTTTGTTCTTTTTGGATTAAAGCGATCAGGAAACATAGGTGCTTCATAAAAATGAAGTCCTGAAATATTTATTCCAAGTTCGTTCGCTAAAGCAGCATTAAAACCAAAGTCAATCTTATCGATTTTCTCTTGTGGTGTTTCATTGTCGTTGTAGCGTTCAGATGACGGCATTATATCATGCATATCAATCAACTCTTCCTTGTTTTTTTGTCCACAAGAAAAAAGCACAATCGCACTACTCAACAATACCAAATAATTCATCATATAACGCTCAAACTTTTCAAGACTTCACAGGTTTGATCTATCTCTTCCGAAGTTACATCTAAATGCGTTACCAAACGCAACATTCCTTCTCCAAAAGCCATTATACGTATGTCCTGTTTTGCTAAAAGCTGGATTACCTCATCACGTTTAGCTGCAACCTTCAAAATTACTACAACAATATTCGTTTGAACACATAAAACTGAATCCACCCAAGTCAACTCATTTAAAGTTGATTCTAATTGTCGAGCATGCGCATGATCAATTGCCAAACGTTCTACATTATTTTTCATGGCAAACAAACCGCCCGCTGCAATTATTCCTGCTTGACGCATTCCACCCCCATAAACTTTACGCACGCGTCTTGCTTTTTTTATAAAATCTTTCGAACCAATTAAAACAGATCCAACAGGCGCACCAAGTCCTTTCGATAAACAAAGTGAGATGGAATCGAATTCATTAGCATACACTTTTGGGTCGATTTTCGTTTCAACTAAGGCATTCATTAATCGTGCACCATCTAAATGCAAAGGCAAATTATTCGCTACACAAAATGCTTTTATTTTCTTGATTTCCTCAAAATCATAAATGGCGCCTCCTCCTCTATTCGCTGTATCTTCTATGGAAACTAATTGCGTTAATGGAAAGTGAACATCCTCTGGATTATTAATCCATTTAGCGATTGAATCTACGGTTAATCGTCCGCGATCACCTTTCAATAAACGAACTGAAGCACCACTGTTCTTTGCAATTCCTCCACCTTCATATTTATAAATATGACTTTCTTCGTGACAAATCACTTCTCCACCTGGTTGAACGTGCACATTAATAGCAATTTGATTTGTTTGAGTACCTGAACTGCAAAACAAAGCATCCTCTTTACCAAAAAAATCTGCAGAAAAACGCTGTAATTCATTGATTGTTGGATCTTCTGAGAAAACATCGTCTCCAACAGGTGCAGAGAACATAAAATCAAGCATTTCTTTTGACGGTTTCGTCACTGTATCACTTCGAAAATCAATCATACTATATTATTTGAGCATGAAATTAACCTTAAGCTAACAATTGTACGATATATTTTTTGTTTTTTTGACAAAATTATTTGAATGGAATACCTCATTATTTCAATTACCGTTTTATTTGGAGCTGGTCTAACCTTTTTCTCTGGTTTTGGATTGGGAACGCTCATGCTTCCAATATTTAGTTTGTTTTTCCCTTTACCAATTGCAGTTGGAGCGACCGCTATCGTTCATTTTGCTAACAACATTTTCAAATTCGGTCTTGTTTATAAACACATTCATTTTTCAACTTTACTGCGATTTGGAATTCCAGCACTCTTATTTGCTGTTTTAGGAAGTTTTTTATTGAAATTAATTGGTGATATTGAACTTTTTCATACGTATGAAATCAATGGACATTTGTTTGAAATGAGCTATTTAAAAATGGTCATTGGTTCTCTGATGCTATTTTTTGCTTGGTTTGATCTTGATCCACGATTCACGAATCTGCAAGTAAAAAAAGAATGGATTCCACTTGGAGGTGCCTTGAGTGGTTTTTTCGGAGGTGTTTCTGGACATCAAGGTGCTTTTCGATCTGCTTTCCTAACCAAAGCTGGTCTTACGAAGGAACAGTTCATAGGTACTTCGAATGCCATCGCATTAATAATTGATCTCTCTAGGATTATCGTTTACATTGAAACAATCAACTTTACTGTCTTAGCGGATGAGAAAGGAATTCTTGGCGCTGGAATTTTATTTGCTTTTATTGGAACCTATTTCGGGAAGGAATTGGTTAAAAAAACAACATTAAAAGGTATTCAAAAAGTGGTTGGAGTGTTGTTGTTTTTGTTAGGGACTTTATTTATTGCAGGAATTCTGTAGTGATTTCATCATTTTCAACATACGCGTAAATTCCGAACTCATTGCCGCTTCAATATGTGTTTCAAGTTTAGTGACTGGATGTGTAAATCGAATTTCACTGGCGTGTAATAACATTCTATTCATGTTCCATTGCTCTAAAAATAATTTATTTTGCTTGTTACAGCCATGCGGTCGATCACCAATAATTGGATGAAAGATGTGTGCTAAATGCTTGCGAATCTGATGCATTCGTCCTGTTTCTGGATTCACAGTAAGTAAAGAATAACGAGACGAAGTATGTTTACCAAGTGGGACTGGAATTTCAAATTGTTCTAGCGTTTTAAAATGTGTAATCGCATCCTGAACTTTCCCGTCGTCTGTCGTTAATTCGTAATCAATAGTTCCTTCATTTGGCGCAAAACCTCTTACAAACGTTAGGTATTTTTTGTCCACTTTTTTATTCATGAAATCTTGTTGCATGAGACGATTTGTGTTTTCATCTAAGGCAAAAATCAACACACCACTTGTCTTTCGATCTAAACGATGTGTTGGATACACTTTTTGACCCAATTGATCTCTCAGTAATTGAATAGCGAATTCACTGGCATCTGCAGCTATTGGAGAACGATGCACCAACAAACCATGAGGTTTATTAATTGCAACTATAAATTCATCTTGGAAAAGTATTTCTAACAAAATTTACTTTTTACGGGCAATCATCAATCCATCACGAATCGGGAGAAGAATTTCTTGAACTCGCTCATCTTCATGAATCTTTTTATTGTAATCCATGATAATTTTTGTCTCATGATCCAATGAATCATAGTCTTCCAACACTTTGCCCGACCAAAGAACATTATCAGCAATGATATAACCTCCCTTTTTCACTTTATCAAAAACCAAGTCATAATAAATGCAATAATTTTTTTTATCAGCATCGATAAAAACAAGATCAAATTTATCTTTTAAATTTGGGATGATTTGAGTAGCATCGCCAATAATATATTCTACGTGCGCTTCTAAACCCGCTTTTGCGATGTATTCACGCACCAAATCTTCTAATTCTTCGTTGATATCAATCGTTGTGATTTTCCCATTTGTTGCAAGTCCTTCCGCAAAACACATCGCTGAATAACCAGTATAAGTTCCAATTTCCAGAACACGTTCAGGCTGAATCATATGTGAAAGCATACTCAATACTCGTCCTTGGAAATGTCCACTCAACATGCGCGGTTGCATCACCGATAAATGTGTTTTACGATTTAAATCATGTAAAACGCTCGGTTCATTTTCTGTATGTCGACATACATAATCATCTAGCTTGGCATCAATAAATTCCATTTGTCAATCCTTTTGGCAAAGATGGTTAAAAGGTTCGTGGTGCAAAAGATATTTCGCACTTTTGTCTTATGAAGACGGCGAATAAAGAAGGTTACTGTGCAATTGGAGTATTTAGAGGGAAAACAGAACACAATCTGGGTACGCTTTGGCGTTCAGCATACATTCTTGGCGCTTCATATATCTTTACAGTTGACAATAAATACAAGAAACAACAATCGGATGTTTTAAAAACGTGGGCGCGAATTCCACTTTTTCACTACAAAACATTCGAAGAATTGTTAAACAACATACCGTATGATTGTCGTTTAATTGGTGTGGAAATGGATGAGAATGCCACTTTATTAAGTGAATTCAATCATCCCAAAAGAGCCATTTATTTGTTAGGCTCAGAAAATGAAGGCTTACCACAAGACGTCATTGATAAATGTCACCAAATGATCAAATTACCGGGAAATTCATCGTTAAATGTTGGAGTAACAGGGAGTGTCGTATTACATGATCGTGCATGCAAAGTACCGACACATTTTCCTCCATTTCACAATGAAGATTCAAAAAATTACTAGACGTTATTTTTTCTCTTCAACCAGTTTATCAACTGCATTGGTGAATTTGAACATCCAATCATACATTTCATCTGTGCGGAATACCTTTTCTAAATCACCATGATCGGCTCCTTTGTGAACAGTGAATGTTAAATTATCTCCTCCATTACAAGCATTGATTGCATTCACCACTTTTTGAGACTCAGATAAAGGAACAGCTCTGTCCAAATTCCCATGTTGAATCCATAAAGGAACGGTAGCCAAGTCACAACCATCACTTGTGTTTCCTCCACCACAAAGCGCTACGGCAGCTGTTACTGTGTTTGGGTATTCACCAGCGAAATGTAATGTTCCATAACCACCTAGACTCATCCCTGCCACATAAACACGATTCGTATCTGTCGTATATTGACTTTGAACATATTTTAATACAGCCATGATTTTCTTCGGTTCCCATGACTTTCCAGCTGGAACTTGAGGGGCAATAACAATAGCTGGAATACTTCTTCCTTTTTCAATTTCATGAATTACACCATAGCGTTTTACTGTATTCAAATCACTGCCAGAGAGACTTCTTCCGTGCAAGAAAATAAGAATGGGTGGATTGTTCTTCAAGATACTATCTGCTGGCAAAGAAATCCAAAAATCATAATCAGATTTACCTTTTACAGTTGATAATTGGGCACTCACTTTGAATACTAAAAGTGTGATAAACAGAACTATTAAGTTTTTCATAGGATGGCGAAGATAGTCAGAATGAGCCAAATGAAACGTTAATTAATGTCAACAAAATGAAAATTAGAACTTAAAATAATGTTGATAACCCCTGATTAAATGCACCTTTACCATGGAAAAATCTGATGGATTATCCAACACATTAAGTCGACAAGAATAACTGCCGATTTCTTAATTAAAATCATTTTTATGAATAAAGAAATTGTTATTATTGGAGGTGGATTTGCTGGAATAAATGTTATCAAATCCTTAAAAAATCAAGCTAATATTCATATCACTTTAGTCGATAAAAACAATTACAATTTCTTTCCGCCATTGTTGTATCAAGTAGCCACTGGCTTTCTAGAAGTGACTAATATAAGCTATCCTTTCCGAAAAATCCTCAGAAATCAGGAGAATGCAAATTTTCGAATGGGAGAATTATTGGAAATAAATACAAGCGAAAAAAAAGTAGTTCTTTCAACCGGTGAACTTAAATATGATCAGTTAATTCTCGCTACTGGCACAACTAGTAATTACTTCGGAAATGAACACATTAAAGCCAATTCACTTCCAATGAAAACGGTAAATGATGCCATCGAATTACGAAATTTCATTTTTCAGAAAACGGAAGATGCTGTCCTTGAAATGAATCCTATTGAAAGAGAAAAATTATTAACCATCGTAATTGCTGGTGGTGGCCCAACAGGTGTTGAAGTAGCCGGAATGTTAGCGGAAATGCGTCAAAATATTTTTCAAAAAGATTATCCTGATTTGAAAGGTCAAACGTTTAAAATATATTTGGTTGATGGTTCAGACACCCTTCTTACCCCAATGAGTAAAAAGGCTCAAGATTATACTTTAGAAACACTCACCAAATCTGGAGTAGTGGTTAAATTGAATACAAGAGTAAAAGATTTTGTTAATGACGAAGTTATTTTTGATAATGATGAAAAAATCTTGACTAAAACACTTATTTGGTCAGCTGGTGTAACATCAATGGTTTTTAAAGGATTAGCGGATGAATGTTATGGTCCTGGAAAACGATTGAAAGTTGACCAATACAATGAACTAATCGGCTTCCCTGATATCTATGTACTAGGTGATTCGTGCATCCAATTTAGTGATGCTGCATTTCCAATAGGTCACCCACAGATGGCACAAGTTGCGCTTCAACAAGGGAAAAATTTAGGACAAAATCTAATTAATGAATTCCAAAACAGACAAAAAAAAGCATTTAGCTATAAAGACAAAGGATCAATGGCGATTATTGGTAGAAGTAAAGCCAGTGCTGATATTCCCTACCCAAATATTCAACTAACAGGTTGGGTGGCATGGGTAATTTGGCTTTTTGTTCATTTGTTTTCTTTGATTGGCTATCGAAATAGATTTAAAACAATGGTTAATTGGACCACTGCGTATTTCACCAAAGATCAAACATTAAGAATGATCATTCGGCCTTCAAAAAAAAGTAATTGACAGTTAGATTATCCGAAGTAAACATCGGTGATTATTTCAAACCCTGCTTTTTCGTTGACACGCAGAATAATGATTTGCTTACCATGTTGTAATTCTTCTCGCATAACAGCTGAATCCATGGTTAAGAATAGCGTTCTATTTCGAATTTTAATGTCTTTTGTGCGATGAGCAACTGCTGGACCCATTAACTCTGGCCAAGCGGCAATGACATCTAACTCTTTCATCTTTCCCTCTAAACCATAAGCTCGCATTAATTTGTCTATGATTGAGCTCAAAGGCGCTTCGTTTGAATTTCTTTTAAAGTCGTTCATCCTTCTACAGTTTGAATAATGGGTAAATCAATGGTTTGAACTTGACCTTCTGCTACTTGAAATAAATGAAAAGGGAAGTCTTGTCCACCAAAAATTGTTTGAAGACGCTCTAAATCAGTATCGGTCACCATGACTTGACCGAAGTATTCATCAGAAACCAACGCCAACAACTTCTTCACTCGTTTCTGATCCAATTTGTCAAAAATATCATCCAGTAACAATAAAGGCTTTACACCTAAATGTGATTTCAGCCATTCATATTGCGCCAATCGAAGGGCAATTACAAACGATTTCTGCTGACCTTGAGAACCAAATTTCTTGATAGGATATCCTTTAATGGAAAAAACTAAATCGTCTTTATGGATGCCCGCATTTGAATAATGTGTTACCGCATCTTTCTTTTCATATTGCGTTAACAAGTCCTCAAAACTCGTTTCATTCAATTGAGATCGATAGGTCAAATTCACCTCTTCGGAATCTAGGCCTATATAATTGTATCGTTCTCTAAAAACTGGAATGAATTCTTCAATGAATTGTTTTCTTTTTTCATAAATAGTCTGCCCCACTTTGATCATTTGCGCATTCCAAACATCAATCGATTCTCTATCAAACAATCCATGATCGTACATATTTCTTAATAGCGCATTTCGCTGATCGAGAATTTTACTGTATCGCTGAATATCTTCTAAATACTTTCTATCGAATTGAGCAATGATTCCATCCATCCATTTTCGGCGAAGTTCACTTCCTTCAGAAATTAAATCGCGATCATAAGGTGAAATCATTACAACAGGAAATTGACCAATGTGATCCGCCAATTTCTCGTATTCTTTTTTGTTGCGCTTAAATACCTTTTTTGCTCCTTGGCGAACAGCACAATGAATCGAAACTGCTTGATTATCCTTCTCCCAATTTCCCATAATTGAAAAAAAACCTTGGTCGAATCGAATATTTTGTCGATCCAAGACATTCAAATATGACTTACACATACTGAGGTAATACACAGCATCTAGAATATTCGTTTTACCAGAGCCATTTTCGCCAACAAAGCAGTTAATACCTTGTCCAAGCTCAATTTCAGCTTCTTCGTAATTTTTAAAATTGATGAGATGTAGCGACTTTAAATGCATTGAAACAAATTTAAGCTAATTAGTTTACAATGCCTCGCAGAACCAAACTTTAATTAACAATCAATTTCTTGTTGAAAACTTCAAATCATTTATTAAAAAAAAAAACTATTTTTGCACGGCTAAATTATGCGCAAATGTTAGAAAAATTCTCTTTCCAAAATCTAAAAGATCAGTTCAACTCGAACAAAAACGTTAAACTATTGACTGTCGCCGTTGGTGGAGTTTTACTAATAGTTGTAGGTTATTTCGCTTACCGTCAGTTCCTTTGGAATCCTGACAATGAGAAATCGAAAGATGCTTATTGGGTTGGTTTGAATTATGCAGCTCAAGATTCTACAGATCTTGCCATTGATGAACTTCAAGGAACGGTTAAAAAGTTCGACGGTAAAATTGGTGGTGAAAACGCTCAATTCGTTCTTGCTCGTCAATATATGGCAAAAGGCGAATTCAAAAAAGCGTTAAAAGAATTAGAAGGTGTTAAATTAAATGACACGTATCTTTCTTCCATGTCGCTTGGGTTACAAGGAGATTGCCACAGTGAAATGAAAGATTTCGAAAAAGCAGGATCTATCTATTTGCAAGCGGCTGATATGAATGCAAATGATTTTACTTCACCAATGTATTTATACAAAGCAGGTTTATGTGCTGAAAAAGTGAAGGATTTCGATAAGGCTGTAGAAGCTTATACTCGAATCAAAGACGATTATCCACAATATGCTAGTCAAAAAGCAATTGAGAAATACATTGCTCGTGCTTCTACAAACCAAGTGAAAAAATAATGGCTACAGAAGGTAGAAACTTATCTGAATATAATAAGGACTTTGTTCCAAACGGTGCCGATTTTAAAGTCGGCATTGTTGTTTCTGAATGGAATGATGTAATCACCTTAAACCTTTTAAAAGGTGCAAAGGAAGCACTGATTGATAATGGTGTTCAAGAGCATAATATTATTGTTCGTTTCGTTCCTGGCGCTTTTGAGTTGCCATTAGGCGCACAATATTTCTGTGAATATACTGACGTTGACGGCGTCGTAGTAATTGGGGTGGTTATTCAAGGAGAAACAAAACATTTTGATTTCGTATGCGATGGAGCAACTCAAGGAATCAAGGATGTCAATCTTAAATATAACACTCCTGTCGCGTTTTGTCTACTGACGGATAATAACGTACAACAATCAATTGATCGTTCTGGCGGCAAACATGGCAATAAAGGAATTGAATGCGCAATCGCTTGCTTAAAAATGATTGACCTCAAAAAACAATTTAATTCGAAAGGAAAAATTGGATAATTAAAATAATTCTCAATTCATTCCGCAGCGGCGGACATAATTCATAATTCATAATTCTCTCTAGATGACACTGATTAAATCTATCTCAGGAATCCGCGGAACAATTGGCGGAAAAGTTGATCAAGGTTTAACACCTATTGATGCCGTTAAATTTGCTGCAGCATACGGAACTTGGTTGAAGAATCGAAATATTGGCAAACAATTAAAGGTTGTTATTGGAAGAGATGCTCGTATTTCGGGACAAATGATATCCGATTTAGTTGTCTCTACTTTGGTTGGGTTAGGAATTGATGTGGTGAATTTAGGTTTATCTACTACTCCAACAGTTGAGATAGCCGTTCCTTTAGAAAAAGCACAAGGTGGAATTATTTTAACAGCAAGTCACAATCCGAAACAATGGAACGCTCTAAAATTATTAAATGAAAAAGGCGAGTTCATTTCAGGAAGCGATGGTGAGGAAGTTTTAGCGATTGCTGAAAATGAATCCTTTGATTTCGCTGAAGTTGACGATTTAGGCAAGGTAACCTTTGATGAAACTTATTTACAAAAACATATTGATGCCATATTAGCGCTTCCATTGGTTGATAAAAAATCCATCGAAGCGGCTAATTTTTCAGTGGTGGTTGATGCTGTAAATTCAACTGGTGGAATTTTTGTTCCGGCTTTATTAAGAGCTTTGGGAGTTACACAAATCACCGAACTTTATTGCGAACCTACAGGTCATTTCCCTCATAATCCTGAACCACTTCCTGAACATTTAACTGATTTATCGGATAAAATCAAAGAAGTCAGAGCGGATGTCGGAATAACAGTCGATCCTGATGTTGACCGATTAGCGCTTGTGTGCGAAGATGGTTCAATGTTCGGAGAAGAATACACATTAGTCGCAGTAGCTGATTATGTTTTGACACACACACCAGGTGCAACCGTTTCAAATTTGTCCTCTACTCGCGCCTTAAGAGATATTACTGAAATTAAAGGTCAAATCTATTCGGCTGCGGCTGTAGGCGAAGTAAATGTCGTGACGAAAATGAAAGAAACGAATGCGGTTATTGGTGGAGAAGGAAATGGCGGTGTTATTTATCCTGAATTGCATTACGGACGTGATTCTCTGGTTGGAATAGCACTATTCTTGAGTCACTTAGCACATAAAAAAATGACTGTTTCAAAATTGCGTGATAGCTATCCAAAATATACCATTTCGAAAAATAAAATTGAACTTACACCAGATATTGACGTTGATCAATTGTTGTTGCACATGTCGGTCAATTATGCGCATGAAGAGGTCGACACAACGGATGGCGTTAAAATCTATATTGGCAAAGAATGGGTTCATTTACGCAAAAGTAACACTGAACCAATTATCCGCATCTACGCTGAAAGCGAGAATGAACAGAAAGCAAACGAACTTGCAGAACGTATTATTCTAGAAATTAAAGCCTTGGTTTAATTAATTGTTATTTCCTTTCCCAAGAAGGTTGGGTCAACATCCAGCTTCACTTCGATATATGCCTTGATACAAGCGAAAAACTCACGGATTTTTGTTTTTAATCCATTCATTTTCTTGACATCATGCGCATTGTAGCCATATGCTGTAATGCCTTTTCTTCTTGCTATGTATACCGCGCGCTGGTTGTGAAACTTTTGTGAAACAACAATAAAAGAATGCTGTCCAAAAATTTTTTGTGCCCTCAAAACTGAATCATACGTATCAAAACCCGCATAATCCAATGTTATGTTTTCTTTTGGAATTCCTTTCGCAATCAATTCATTCTTCAGGTCTTCAGGTTCATTGTATTCCTGCTTGCCGTTGTCACCGCTGATTAAAATTCGTGCAATTTTACCCGTTTTAAATAATTCTACACAGGCATCAATTCGATAATTAAAGTACAAGTTATCGTTTCCATTTTTTAATTTTTTACTCGTTCCGAGAAGCAAAGCTGTTTTGACCTTAGGTATATTTTTCGTTTCTGAGAATAAATATTTCCGCGTTTCATAATACACCGAAAAGTTTGACCAAAAAGCCAATAAAATCAAACCAATAGAAAGAATCTTTAAAAATTTAAACGAAAAAACAACTTGAAAGAAGGACCTAAAATTCATGTTAATATCAGATTTAATTGAACCAAAATTAGTTCGTCATGTATCAGCATCTAAACACATAAACATGAAAAATATTTTAATTATCAGTTCATTTCTTTTTACCGCAATTATATCATTTGCCACTGAAAAAGAAATCATCAAATCTTCCATGTATGAAGTAACGGTTTACGCACAAGGCGCTCAAATTTTTAATCGAGCAAGCTACACCGTTAAGCCAGGCATAAGTGAAATCATCATTGATGGCATAAGTCCATTTATCGATGCTAAAAGCTTACAAGTAAAAGCAACTGGGAATATAATCTTAATGGATTCTAAATATAGTTTATACTATCCAAAGCCAGAATCAGTAAGTATTGAAGGACTTCCTTTAAAAATCAGAAAAGACATCATGCTTTTAGAAGATTCAATTAAAATAGTCGCTTATGACTTACAAGAAATTCAAGATGAATTGGATGTCTTAATGGCAACAAAAAATATTTTAGCCAACAATGGAGCTATTCGTGGTCAAGGCAAGGTAAATGATTCTATCAATCTGCTAAAACAAGCAGTTGATTATTACACACTTAAAATGACCGAGTTAAATAAAAAAATCCAAGTCTTAAATAAACGAAAAGCTGACAAGTTAGAAAAACGCCGAGGAATGGATGATCGTTTAGTTGATTTACGAAATTACCAAAACAATAATGACATGAATCCAGCAAAAAAAGGTCCGATTCACCGTTTAACTATTACTGTTTCATGCAAAGAGGCTGCAACGGGTAAGATTACATTTTCATACCTCGTTTCAAATGCAGGTTGGACACCGAGCTACGATTTAAGAAGTGATGGCTTGACAAGTAAAATTAATTTGACATATAAAGCGAATGTATATCAGAATTGCGGTTTGGATTGGGACAATGTAAAATTGAATATCTCGACGAATAATCCATACTTGAATAAAACAAAACCAACTTTACACCCTTGGTACATTGACTATTATGCCTATCGAAATGATCAGTACAATGGCGTAAATTTAAACGCTGCTCCTTCAATGCAAAAACAAGAACTTTCTGAAAAAGGGTATGCGTATTCAAACACTACAGAAGTTGACGCACAAACATCTGATTTATTTGTTCAGACAATTCGACAATTATCATCAATCGAATTTAAAATTGACTTACCGTATTCAATAAAATCGAACAATGAACAACATATGGTATTGATCAAAGTTGCCGATTTAGATGCGACTTACAAATACTTCTCTGTTCCAAAATTGGATAATTCCGTGTATTTGGTTGCTCAAATCACAAAATTGGATGAACTTGGAATGGTACCAGCTGAAGCAAATATTTTCTTTGATGGCAGTTATATTGGAGAAACATATATTGATCCAACTGCAATGGAGGACACCTTAAGTTTAAGTTTAGGACGCGATCAAAACATTGTTATCAAAAGAACACTTTTGAAAAAAGAGATGAAAGAGAAAATAATTGGCGATAAAAAAGAACGCACATTTGCATACTCAATTGAGGTGAAGAATATTAAAGCGACCGCAATTGATATTGTGATTCAAGATCAAATTCCAATCACTACGAATGCAGACATTACAATTGAACCAATTGATATAGCAAAAGCGAAATACGACAGTCGCACAGGTGCTCTTGAGTGGACATACACATTGAAGCCAAAGGAAAATAAGGTAATTGACTTTAGTTTTAAAGTAAAGCATAATAAGGATTTAAACATTCCGATCTATTAATAGTTCCGTTTACCAAAGAAAAAGGCTGCCAGATTGGTGGCCTTTTTCATTTAAAAACAGCATTAAAATTGTATTTTTGAAAAAAATTGAGCGTTCGAAAATTGAATACATTTTTTTTAAACAAAAAGAACTCCCAATCGTTTTATCAAAAACAGGCAATGAAACAATTCGAAATTCCAGCATTTTATCAATCTCCGATTATCAGCCGTTTAAAGGCTCAACGAAAATTAGAAGATCCACGTAAAAAGGATTTTTCTCCTTCGGTAATTGATTTTGGAAAGGTACGTTTCATTGTTGCTCGTCATTTTGGATTTTGCTACGGTGTTGAAAATGCTATTGAGATTTCCTATAAAGCTATAAACGAAAATCCTGATAAAAAGATTTATCTGTTAAGTCAAATGATTCATAATCCAGATGTGAATGAAGATTTAACCAGTTATGGTATTCAATTTATTCAAGATACCGATGGGACACAATTGATTCCTTGGGCAGAAATAAAACCTGAGGATGTAGTTATTATTCCAGCATTTGGTACGACTATTGAAATTGAAAACACCTTAAAAGAAATTGGCGTTAGCGTTTCATCTTACAACACAACATGTCCTTTCGTTGAAAAGGTATGGAATCGGTCTGAAAAACTTGGTATAGATAAGCATACGATCATTATTCATGGTAAATACAATCATGAAGAAACCAGAGCAACCTTTTCAAGAAGTTCACAAAACGCCCCTGTCTTAATTGTTAAAGATCTTAACGAAACAAAATTGATAAGTCAATTTATTAATGGTGAACTCACAACTGATTCTTTTTTAGACTATTTCAAAGGAAAATATACTGAAGGATTTGACCCTACAACTGATCTATTAAAAATTGGCGTGGTGAATCAAACAACTATGTTGGCTACAGAAACACAAGAAATTACTGATTTTCTCCGCAACACAATGATTGATAAATACGGTCTTGAGCAAATTAAACAACACATAGCTGACACTCGTGATACTTTATGCTATGCGACCAATGATAATCAATCGGCAACATATGGATTACTTGAAAAAGAGGCTGATTTCGCATTGGTAATAGGAGGTTATAATAGTTCCAATACAACCCATCTTGTTGAATTGCTTGAAGCTAAATTTCCGACCTATTTTATTCGATCTAAGGATGAATTAATTTCTAGAGATCTTATCGAACATTATAACATTCATTCAAAATCGCTTGAAAAAACGGCTAATTTTATCCCAAATAAATTAAATCCAATAGATATTATTTTAACATCTGGAGCCTCTTGTCCAGATGCCTTGGTTGATGGAGTTATACAACGTATTTTAGATCTTCTGCACATTGAAAACACTGATAAAGAACTTCTTTCTAAATCATAAGTCTTTCGTTTTCTGATTTATAATTGTTCAAATAATGAATTGATCTTTATAAAAACAAAAATATCGTTCACTTTTCTGTTGATTGTAAATTTCAATTAACAAATGATTCACTACTTTTAGCAAGAAGAAAATTTTAATGGAGCGATTTATAAATATACTTATCATTGATGAAAACAATAAGAATCGTAACGGTTTAAAAGAAATTTTATCAGGCGGTGGGAACAATATACTTCAAGCGGATTCAATTGAACGAGCAATGCCTTTATTGATTCAGAAAGAAATCGGTATTCTTCTTATAAATATTGACTCGAATAAATTTGAAGAAATTGATTCGTTATCGGCGCGAAAAGAGATTAGTAATATTAAAAACATCTATAAAATTGCCATTTCTGCAAATCCTTCATCAGGTGCTAAAATGGTAAAAGGCTTAAATGAAGGCGCTGTTGATTACATAACAACACCTTTCAATCCAAATTTGATTCGTGCCAAAATAGAAGTCTTTAAATCACTTTATTATAAGGATCAACGCATCAATCAATTATTGAATAATATATTTCCAGCAACGGTGTTAGAGGATCTTAGCACCAATAATAAATTCTCTCCAAAAAGAGTTGAAAATGGAATTGTCTTATTTACCGATTTTGTTGATTTTTCCTTGAAATCAAGAGATATCAAACCAATCCGTCTACTTAAGAAACTAGAATATTATTTCACCAGTTTTGATGAGATAATTCAACGATACAAATTAGAAAAAATCAAAACTATCGGTGATGCATACATGGCTTTAGCTGGAGTTACTGAAAATTATCCAGAACCTGCAGTTCGAGCATGTCTGGCAGCAATTGAAATTAGAAACTTCGTGCAAAATGAACGTAATATTGCACGGGCCTTGAATAGAGATTATTGGGAAATCCGCATTGGTTTGCATATGGGTCCTTTAGTGGCTGGGATAATCGGTAAATACAAAATTAGTTTTGATGTTTGGGGTGATACCGTAAATATCGCAGCAAGAGCAGAACAGGTATCTAAACCTGGATTTATAACGATTACAGAGCCAATTGAGAAACAAATAAAAAAGTATTTTAATTTTCAATCACGAGGTGAAGTCAGTATTCATAAACGCGGGGGACATATTGTTATGGCCTATTTGACATCACTGAAACCAGAATTTAGTCATGATGGTGACGAGAAAATTGCTTCCCGTGAATTGCGGATTGCGTGTGGATTATCATCCATCGATTTTAATCAGATGCGAAAAGACATTGTAAATCGCTTACGTTCTTTGTTACCCGATGAAGTACTTTATCACGATTTGAATCATATTATAAATGTGGAAAAAGCAGCCATTCGGTTTGCTACACTTGAAGGCTTAGATGAAGATTCAATCCTCCTTTTGCGCACAGCAGTGTTATATCACGATTCAGGTTTTATACTTCGATATGAGAATAATGAAGATTTTGCCATTCAGTTGGCTAAAAATAACCTTCCACGTTTCGGTTATTCTCCTGAGCAAATATTACAAGTTTTGGAAATAATTGAGTCTACCAAACTTGGAGTAGAACCAAAAAATCTATTAGAACAAATTATGTGTGATGCAGACCATGATTATCTCGGTAGACCCGACTACTTTAATGTTTCCGCTAAACTTCGCATTGAAATGGAAAGTTTTGGCAAATCAATGACAGATGAAGAATGGTTGAAATTTCAATTGCATTATTTAGAAGATGTACATCGTTTTTATACTGAAACATCACAAAACATACGTTTACAAGGAAAGAAATTAAGAATCGAAGAACTTAAGCAACTGTTGGATGTTCTAACTAAAAAATAAAGCATGAAAATCTACACAAAAAAAGGCGATAAAGGTGAAACAGGTTTAATTGGTGGAACCCGTGTGCCAAAACATTCACTTAGAATCGAATCTTATGGAACCGTGGACGAATTAAACTCATACATCGGATTAATACGCGACCAAGAAATCGACAATGAGTATAAACTTCAATTGATAGAAATTCAAGATCGATTATTTACTATTGGCTCAAGTTTGGCTTCGGATCCCGAAAAATCTTCTATGAAAATTCCAGATTTATTAGATACAGATTGTAAAGAATTGGAAAATTGGATGGATAAAATGGAAGAAAAACTTCCTGAAATGAAGCATTTCGTTTTACCTGGCGGACACACAACAGTTTCTTATTGTCACATCGCGCGTTGTGTTTGTCGCAGAGGTGAACGAATTATTGTTGATTTAAATACAAGCCAATTTGTAGCTCCTATCGTTTTACAATATATGAATCGCTTAAGTGACTATTTATTTGTATTAGGTCGAAAATTAACTCTCGACTTAGGCGCGCTTGAACAACCCTGGAAGCCCCGTATTTAGGTGTAAACATCAATTTGTGGATAAAAGAATTTGAATCTTTTCTCACATATGTTTGGAAAAAATTAAATAAAGTCTATTTTTGCGCAAAATTAACCATTAAAAATAAAGGAGAAAGATGTACTGGACACTAGAGCTTGCATCATATCTAGAGGACGCCCCTTGGCCGGCGTCAAAAGATGAATTGATCGATTATGCTATACGAGCTGGAGCTCCACTTGAAGTTGTTGAAAACTTACAAGATTTAGAAGACGAAGGCGATATATACGAAAGTATAGAGGAAATATGGCCGGATTACCCTTCTAGAGAGGATTTCCTGTTTAATGAAGACGAATACTGATCGAAACTCCCGCGAAAACGGGAGTTTTTTTTTGTAACTTCGGTAGATGAATTTTCTTGGACATCTTTACTTCTCAAACAACAATGTTGATTTAATGTATGCGAATCTTTTTGGAGATTTTGTTAAAGGAAAAGACTTAGAACGGTTCTCAGATGTTCAGAAAAAAGGAATCATTCTTCACAGAGCTATCGATCAATATATTGACCATCATCCTGCTGTAATTAAATTAATGAATCAATTATATCCTTTTTTACCCAAAGTAACAGGAATTGCCATTGACTTATTTTTTGATCATTTGCTCGCCAAACAATGGGAAAATTACCACACTGCTCCACTCCCATATTTTTTATCCAAATTTTATGACACCTCAATTCAAGACGACCCAAATTACACAGTTGAATACAAGGCGTTCATACTAAAACTCAAAAGTTATAACTGGATTGCTCTTTATCCAGAATTCTCTGCTCTAGAAAAAATGAGTCATGGAGTGTCTTCGCGCATTTCATTTAAAAATGCACTTGAAAAGGCTCCTGAAATATTTTTGCAATTTGAATCTGAAATCGAAAAGACCTTTACCTTATTCATGAAGGACGCACAAAATTATCTACCAAAGTACTTTTAATCTGAGTCGTTTTTATTTCTGTCGTTTTCTTGTTTTTGACGCTTAATTTTTTTGTTGTATCTTTCGGAGTTCTAGAATAAATCAAATGCGCGTTTTTAAGATGTCATTTTACTTTGCTACTATAATTATCATTTTTAGTGTGATAATGAATGCATGTACAGTAAAATCTCATGATAAAGTCAAAACTATCCAGGAAAGCACCACAGACTTGCCCGCGATTCTTAAAAAAGGAAAACTTGTAGTTCTTGCCGAAAATAGCTCTACATCCTATTTTATCTATAGAGGAAAGAAGATGGGATTCGAATATGAGCTTTTAAAAGAATTTGCTGATGAACTTGGTCTAGAGCTAGAAGTTAAAGTAGTCTATAATTTAGACGATATGGTGGGTATGTTGAATAAGGGTGAAGGTGACTTAATTGCCTGCAATTACACCTATACAAAGGAACGTCTAAAAGAAATTGAATTTTCAGAGCCATTTATCAAAACACCTCAAGTACTTATACAAAAGAAACCAGAAGGTTGGTCGAAAATGAAACCAGAACTACTAAATGCTCAACTCGTTCGATCACCAGAAAAATTAGCACGTAAAAAAATACACGTCTGGAAAAATTCAAGCTACTATGATCGTTTGTTAAATCTACAAGAAGAAATTGGTGACACGATTTTTATTGAAGAACAAAATGGTCAAATGGGAACAGAAGAAATGATTGAAATGGTTTCCGAAGGAATGATCGATTATACCATTACAGAAGAAAATGTAGCTCAAGCAAATGAAAAATTTTACGATAATATTGATATCCAAACTAAACTTTCAGTCAAACAAAAAATATGTTTTGGAATACGCAAATCAAATCCACTGCTAAAAGCAAGAATTGATAAATGGCTTATTCAACAAACAAAGAAAATTAGTTATAACTATTTAAAGCGAAAATACTTTGAATTGAGTGTCTTACCTTCAAATTCTGACTTTAAACCAGCCAATCTAAAACGTGGCGAAATTTCTGCTTACGACGCTATATTTAAAAAAGTAGCTGCCGAATATAAATGGGACTGGCTGATTTTAGCCGCAATTTCTTATCATGAATCTCGTTTTAATCCAAATGTTAGAGGATTTGGTGGAGCTTACGGCATGATGCAATTTATGCCGAGTACTGGACCAAAATACGGGGTTTACCCCAATTCTACTCCAGAAGTTCAAATCCGTGGAGGAATGAAGAAGTTATACAAAGACTATGGCAGCTGGACAGACATTCCAGATCCCGAGCAGCGTTACAAATTTACATTAGCAACTTACAATGCTGGTAGAAGTCATGTTGAAGATGCTCAACGACTTGCAAAGAAGAATGGTTTAAACTCAAAAGTTTGGGATGATAACGTAGAAAAAATGATGCTAAATCTCTCAAAACAACAATATTATCGTGATCCAGTTGTGAAAAATGGTGCGTCTCACGGATCTAT
>Ga0209702_10004046_pt1 | contig 22031 bp, 26 predicted proteins | sample FRY01_FD_187210 | JGI IMG/M metagenome (GOLD analysis project Ga0209702, IMG submission 187210) | Freshwater microbial communities from Lake Fryxell liftoff mats and glacier meltwater in Antarctica - FRY-01 (SPAdes) (version 2) | ecosystem: Environmental > Aquatic > Freshwater > Ice > Glacier... | reverse complement strand
CGTCCTGCTAATGCATTATTTGAGTTGAGCATTAATCAAGATGGCTTTGAGTTGGGGTTTGATTACGTTGATGGTAAGTTTAGAAACCATTTGTCTAGTAATTTCAAAACAAAACAAGCAGGTACATTTGACTATAGTGCAACGTTTCTATCTAAAGACCTGTGCCTTGCACTGCACAGCATAGGTGATTTGCAAGTGCAAGGTGACGTTGAATTAGCCTGCACCACTCAAGCATTAATTTTGTGCTTCGCTACAGAGGTAGCTGACTACACCATTGTGGTGCCCACTACTGTTGGTATAAAAAGAAATGAGTCTGCGTTTACTGTTTACACAGCCATCGCAACGGACGAGGTTGATGTGGATGTACTACAAGACCATAGCCATGACGATGACGTGTTGTTTGACCAAGCACTAGCAAAGAGCAATACAACGTTGACAGACGATGAGATTGAGAAAATGTTGGGGTTGCAAGTTGATGATTACGCAGAAATACTTGAAGGCTGGATAGATACTGATTACCAAGAAGATGACGGTGTAGAGCAAACTGGTCAAGCACAATAGCTATGGATACGACTTTTAATACTGAAGAGTATGCAATTTATCTGCCAGCCGTTAATGCCATGTTTGCAGAGCAAGTGGCTAAACAAGTGGCAGATAGTCGACCTTTTCCCGCCAACTTAAAGCTAAAAGACCTGCAATTTTGGGACAAAAGTAATCCACTCTTTTACCACCCTTACGTGCTGCACTCTATCGGTCAGTACAAAGTTGGCAGCGTGATTAATAATGCACTGACGCAAAGTGGGCGAACTGACAGGGTGTTGATTGGGGATAGTGGTGGTTTTCAAATTGGTAAAGGCACGTTAAATGGCTTTAAAGATTTGTACAAAGGCATGCGTGCTGATGATGCACAAGATGCGTGGGCTGAAGCAGAGGTTGTGCGTAGCTGGATTTTGAATTGGCTTGAAACTTACACGCAATATGCCATGACGATTGACATGCCACTGTGGGCAGCAACAAAGTACGGTACAGATTCGCCGTTTCACAGTTGCAGCATTGAGCAGTTGACAGACATGACTGTTGAAAACTTGAAGTGCATTGAACAGCACAGAACTGGCAAGACACAGTGGTTAAACGTGGTGCAAGGCAATGATGAGCAGACAACTCGTGATTGGTACGCAGCAGTTAAGTGGTTCAAGTATGGTGGTTGGGCATTGGCAGGTGAGGCAGGGGCAGCAGGTGGTTTGTTAAATGTGCTTAAAACAGTGCTGATGATGCGCGATGATGACGCTTTTAGTGCTGGGCAAGATTGGATGCATGTGCTGGGCACTTCTACGCTTGAATGGGCTGTGGCTTTGACTGCAATACAAAAAGCATTGCGCAAAGTAAACCCTAAAATAAAGATCAGCTACGACAGTTCCAGCCCCTTTCAGCAAGCTGGGCGTTACGAAGAAGCCTGTTACTTGCCAACGCTAACTAAATTGAAGTCATCTTGGTCAATTCCATCAACTAAAAGCCATCAAGGTCATGTTTACGTTGGTAGCGATGAGAAATTTCCCTTTTCCTCACCCATTGCTGATCGCATCACGTTGGGGCATTTGAATGTGTATGAGGGCGTGTACGAGAAACGTAGATACGACGCAATAAGCAATACCTTGCTTACCCACCACAATGTTTACACTTATTTGAAAGCTTTTGACATGGCTAATGAACAAGCATTTGGCAAGCACGCAGATAGGCAAGTGCCAGACCTTTACCTTGAGTGCATTGACATTATTGGGCAAGCATTTGAAACAAGTGATTGGTATGGGTATTTAGAGTCAAAAAGTGATGTTTTAAACCAGCACTCAACACCCAGCTTCTAATGCGTTTTTGTTGAAAAGTGGCTGTAGAAGGAACGAAACTTCGTAAATTGCGAAGTTTGACTGTCAAGCAAGTGCATGTGGCACTAAAGTGTCAAAATGCCACGATTATGGGCTGTTTTGTTCCGGCTCATTGCACCGCTTCGATGCAATCGGTTGGCAAGTGTCGTAGTTCGACATTAAACTGAAGTAATAGGCTGATGTTTTGTATTTTGTATGCGTAAAGCTGCATTAATGATAAAAATATATTGTTTTTAAATATCGGTTGCTTTGGGTATTAATAAATTATTAATTGGAATATTAAATGGGCTCTACTTACAATGTAACTTGTAATGACTGCCTACATGCATTTGAAATTCAAATTGGTGGTGGCTGGCTTGCATACAACAAGTTATGCATAGAATGTGGATATAGTATTCTACTACCTAGGCGTGCGCCAAAAGATATTAATCATTTAATGAGTGAAAATGAAATTAAAATCTTTCTTGAAGATCGGTCGAAATGGTCAATTAAAGGTAGTGCTTTTGAAGCTAAAGAAAATGAAATTATAAAAAATTTGACTGAGCATTGCGAATGTGGTGGCGTTATGGTTTGTGAAGGCGATAATCGAATTGTTTATCGATGTGCTTCATGCAAAAGTTCCAACTTAAACATTATCGATAATGGTATTTTAAGTGACTAGCTGTTATTAGCCCTGCATGCAACATCCGTCCTTTTAGCACCTAAAGTGTTGCTTCACGTTCGATAAGGCTGTAGCGAGGGTCGGTTCAAAGCGTTTGCTTTGTTTAAGTGCAATAGAACAGTCCAAACTTCGTAAATTGCGAAGTTTGATTAAAAGGTAAGCGAATATGGTTGAAAAAAGATTCACATTAAGTGCTTGCTGCGTCATTGTTAAAAGCTAGTCTAATTACTCGATTTCTAATTAATCCATATAACCACTTTGGTGGTTCCAGTTTTCGCAATTTATATTTTTTATTTTACATAAAGGGAAATTATGTTTGATTTTGGAATAAGTAAAAGAATAAAAAATAATGTTGAGTTAAGCAAATTGATGAAAAACAATGCTGAACAAATCGCTGAATATATGCATGTATCAACTACAATTATGGAGCCATGTGATTCATTAATTTTTTTTGAAAAAACTGGCCTTCGTTCATCATTAGATTTTTCAATATTTAAAATTTTAATGGGTGCAGTTCTAGTTTATTCATTCGACCAAGAGTTAAAGAAAAATCGTGTCCTCGTTAAATTTCGTGATTATTTTAATTTAAGTGTAGAAGAAAAATTTGAAAAAAATTTCATTGCATTTTATAAAAATATAGATGATTTCCTGATACATTGGAATCAAGTTGGAAATGTTGTTGCAATGGGTGATTGGGTAATAAATCAGCTTAAAATACAAAATCCAAACGATAAATGCCTTGATTTTTTATTTGCACAAGTAAATGTTAAAAATAGTGAAGCTATTGGTTACTATAAAAATGGGGCAAGTATCTTTGCTGTCAGGTAGAAAGTATGGGCGAAATATTGAATAAAAGTATATTTACTCAATAAATTATTCAAATTTTAAATATGCATTTTATGCTGATTGTTTTTTAGGTCTCGTTAAAAATTAAGCTGTCTGTTTTATAGCGCTTTAGCGAGTGTTTAACAGCTTCTATGTGCATGCAACTGTGAGAACGTAATCAAAGCAGTGTAAGTTGTGAAGTACTAGTTACAAAACATTTCGAAATAGCTTGAACTTAAGAGGCACAGTACCTGTCGTGTAGTTTTGTTTGATGAACGAACTAGCGTTCGTTTGTGCAGCACAATGTTCTTTTCACTGTCGTTCATCTCACATTTGATTGCACATTCTTTAAGTAATTGAGTGATTCATGTATGTGTTGACTGTTGTTTAAGATTGATTTCAATGTTTTGAGTGTTAGTACTGTCTGTGCAGTGTGATTACTTGAGTTTTTAATGTTTCTATTATTATTGGCAATACTAAGCTATTACTGTCTACAGCAGCAACAATAAAACTCAAGTTGTAGCAGTCAGCTAAGCAAGCAAAGGCTTTAACTTAGCTTATGACTGAATGGGTATAAAAGTAGCGTTTATGTCTAGACCTAGTAAGTTGCCTAATTTGTTTTCGTTATGCCCGTAGTTTAGCCAGCCTGTATTGTCTGCCTGTGCCTGTTGTAACCAAATGCCTTTGTTTGATTGTTTTGCCTTGTTAATCCATAGCTCTTGAAAAATAGTCATCATGTCTTGCTGTGTTATGCATTCAGATATGTTGCCAAACGCAAAGTGGTAATGAATGGTGCTTGATGCTGCATTGAGTTTGCCTGTGTGCAAGTGGCTGATAATTAATGGGTTGTTAGGATGCGACTTATTGCTAAGTGCTTTGCGCCCGTTAGCAAATTGAGCTAATTTACGTGTAAAAAACGTGCCTGCTTTACGTGTTTGTTCAAGCATGCCGTAAATCTGTCTGTCACTTTTATCCATAATATGCATGTGCGTATGGCCTACAGCCACCCACTGTATTTGCTTGCTGTAAGGCGTAACAATTTGGTTATCAAAGCGGTTGTCATTGTGCGTGTACATGCTTCTATTTAGTAGAAGTGATATGAATACTTGAAATATTTGATGTTGACCTATTCAGTACTTAGAAAAGTGGTTGCTCAACCAATTTGACCGAAATTACAGTTGTTTTGTCTTACTTAACAACTAAAAGGAAATCGAAATGGTTACGCTGGCATCACTCAAATTAGTTACTGCAAAAAAACCCACTCAACAGTCACCCGTTGTGCATCGTCGCAGCAAACTCAGCATCAAGCTGCTGGAACAAATACAGCTTGCACATGCACAAAACACAGGCACAACCTATGCGCCTACCCGTACAAAATACGTGACAAATGATGATGGTGTGCGGGTTCAAGTAACAGTGCCTAAACGTATAAAGCCGTGGTGGTTTGTTGCTGAAAATGGCAAGTGCTGCGTTGCGATTAGATATGGTGCAAAAGTGATTGAATTGGCTAAGGGTAAAAGCGCAATTGAAGTCGCTAACCCTGAAGCACTAATTGAAGCACTGGAAGTAGTCAATGCTGCTGTATTGGCAGGTGATTTAGATGCGCAGATTGAAACAGTGTCAGGCTTATTGCGTGAAGGCTTTGTCAAATAATTGCTTCAGACAGATGAAACAGTGGGTGTATTTCGTGCAGCATGTACACCCATAAATACTGTTTTAAGGAATATTGCAATGAGAGCATTTGAATTTATCTCACCCGCACAACAGCAGGTAGACAGCTTAAAGCAAGCTGCCAAACAAACACAGCAACGTGCCAAGCAAGCTGCACTGCGTTTAAAGCTGCAAAAAACGCAACAACAACTCGCCCAAGCAAACAAAACAACATGAATTAGAGAAGGGTAAACAATAGACATGAGCACACTTACAGCAACACAACTACAGCAGCAACTTGCTCAATTTACAGGCACTGAGAACTATTACCAAATTCTGCCCATGTTTGTAGTAACTGATGGCGTCAAATACTTAATGGATACAGCTGACTGCTATTGGCTTGCACAACTGTATGGCTTGCATTTAGTTGGCATTGATTTTAATGACAATGCTTTTACTGTGTTAAAACTTAAGCGTACAGGGCAGGGTGCTGAAGTAAGCATTGAAGATGGTAATGGTGGCGTACTAGTCAAGCAAAAGATTGATTACACAGACTTGTTACTTGACAGCGTTACGCTTTATGCGTGTTGGGCTGATAAGCACTGGGTGTGTATGTTGACAAGCGAATACTAAACCCGTTAAACGAGTCTTTTGAGGGGTTTTTGACTTGGTTTGCGTTGTGATTGCAGAATGGCTATGCTTGGTTTGAGAGGCATAGTTGCAATGGTCAATGGTACAAATTGTATTATTTGGCAAATACAATTAAATTTTAAATTGTATATCCGGATAGGGTATAGTCAAATTGTATTTTTCAGCATACTTGTTGGCATTGATTTCACCATTTGCAAATAAACGCATTTCAGCATCAAGTACGTTTGGAGCTAGTCCAAGATCAACAAAATTTAATAATAAATGTGTATATTCTTTGTAACCCATATAAGATAGTTTTTTTCCTTCGTAATGCAAGTTAACTTTTTCTCTAAGGCTACTGAATATTTTGTTGAGTGGTTCTGAAATTGCTGAAGGCATCATGAACTTGCGAGGATAATTAATCTCGTCAAGTATATAGTTTAAAGACATTGCGACGCGAGAATCAAATATTGCATAACTATCGCTATTAGCGAATGCTAGAACTTTGCTCCAAGATGCAATGCGACTACCTTTGTTTTTTGTTACAAAATCATTTATTTTTTCTTCTGTATAGTCTGCAAATTCACTACACATTGCATACAATCTATCTTTCTTACCTTCGGCTTGTGAGGGAATTTTCCCCCAGTCATACACAACCCATTTAATAGCAGCATTTCTTTTTGCAATGTCTGCGCTGTGTAATGGTTCACGCATAACTCCCCTTAATGCAATGTTTTGTATTTTTTTATCAGTAATATTATATAAAGCATCGGTTTTAGCCTCCCCAGCAATTCTTGCAAGCAATGTCTCGTCTTCTGGCACACCCCATTTTTGGTGTTCGTAACCACCAATTAGTGCCCAAATTTTGTAAGTTACATCTATAGAAATAGGTCGCATCACAGAAACAGAGCCATTTTTCTCGAACGACTTTTTTTTCATGATTATTAAGCTACCTGCTTAAACTAACATTTTCATAATTCAGTGTTAGTTTGGTTAAAAATGATGGGTGGGTAAAATGTATCTGTTAAATCTAAAGCTTCATTAACTGCCCGCGCAAATATATGCGTCATTATTCGGTACACTACAGTTTAACAAACTTCGCAATTTGCGAAGTTTGACGACAATACAACCAGCTTAAAATCTACATCAAACGCACACTTAATCGCACACCACAGTAAGTATCATATAACTCATTGTTTTTAAACAGTATTTAAGTAGCAACATTTACTCATAATCCGTTGGTGCCGTGTTCGACTCACGGGGGGGGCACCATTAAAATAAAAAAAACGCACAAAATAGTGCGTTTTTTTTTCATCGTTTTGTGTTGCCCAAGGCTCCGACTTTTTTCCAGTCTAATCACATAAAGTCGCGACTATATTCGATTTCGATTTAAAAAATTCGCTATAAAGCGATATCTTGGAGAACGGGTTAAGAAAGGTCAGTGACGGGCGTGAATTAACCGACTTTCTATCGCTCACCTTAACGCCCAAATTGTGCGATTTAACGCGTCGCCAAGTCTGGGTGCGACATTGTTGATTACTTTTTGTATTTGTTGTCGAGCTCAGATTTTGATGTCAAATGTTATGCTACAAATGATTTTATTTTGCTACAATTGTAGTAATTAATTTAGGTTACTTTAGGAATAATTATGGGCATGCCTGTACGAATTGACGACCACCTATACGAGCAAGCTAAAGCGCATGCTCATGCTGAGCGGCGCTCAATTGCTGGGCAACTTGAGTTTTGGGCACTGATGGGTAAGGCTGCGCTAGACAACCCAGATTTACCTATTGATTTTGTAAGAGAGCTTTTAATTGCTCGAGCTGAAGGCCCAACACTAGCAACCCCGTTTGTGCCGCAGGGTAAACGTTGATGGCTGTAGGTTCAGTAACCGTTATTCAATCAACCACATTTGCGCGAACTTATAAAAAATTACGTAACAACCATAAAGTGGCGGTTGATGAGGCTGTTGAAATAATTGTAAGTGACCCCTTTATCGGTGAAGCGAAGCGTGGCGATCTCAGTGGTGTGTTTGTTTACAAATTTAAAATTCAAACACAAGAAATCTTACTTGCTTATGAGTTCGACCCGAATACTCGCTATCTTTTGTTATTGGGCAGTCATGAAAATTTTTACTCTGAACTTAAGCGAAAGAAGTGAGACGGCATGGCTGATGCCGTAAACATTGAAAATTGAAGGGCTATTACAAATAAATTTAGTGTCTTGTACGCTCTTATTTTATGGGGGGGTGTAATGTATAAGCACATGAGGCAGCACATCGGTCATGCTTTCGTAAATACATCGGTCACGCTTTCGTGAAAATACCGGTCACGTTCAGTGAAATACGCAACCTGAATACTAACCAAGCTTTATCGACCCATTGCATAGAACTCAGCATTTGGGCGCATGTTGGTCACGTTAGCCATGCGGTTAGACAAACCGAAGAATGACGAAATACCCGCAATGTCCCAGATATCATCTTCAGTGAAGCCTTGTGATTTCAGCGCTGCGAAGTCACTTTCACCAACGGCGTAAGCGCTGGCCGACACCTTCATGGCGAAGTCTAGCATTGCTTTTTGTCGATCAGTAATATCAGCTTTTCGGTAGTTGGTAGAAATCTGATCGGCGATCTGCGCGTTCTTGGCACGAATACGCAGAGTGGCACCGTGTGCAATCACACAGTATTGGCATTGGTTGGCACCACTTGTGGCCACCACGATCATTTCACGCTCAGCCTTAGTCAGGTTCCCAGGCTTTTCCATTAAAGCGTCGTGATAAGCAAAGAAGGCACGAAACTCGTCTGGGCGATGAGCCAGTACCAAGAAAACATTCGGAATGAAACCAGCTTTTTCCTGAACGGCTTCTATTCTTTGGCGAATGTCATCGGGCATGTTTTTTAGTTCAGGAACAGGAAAGCGGCTTATGGCTTGCGCTTGAGTCATGATTTTTTCCTAGCGATTTGATTGGTTGAAATATAAAAAACAAGTTGTTAGGTTATCGTTAATTGACATTGTTAGGTTATCGTTAATTTACATCATACGTAAAAACAGCAGACAGATTGTTGAGACTAAGTGTTTCTGTCATTACCGTGTTACGTATCGGGGGGTTAACAAGCTCATTAAATTATTTTTTTGACCATTTTGTTGACGCTGATTTAAATTAACTTGAGAGGGATGCGCTATTCAATCGGCACCAACAAGTCACGATGTATAAACTTAGCATCTTGGGGTTATCTATTTTGATTGCGGGTTGTACCGTATCAGGACCTGACCCTTTTATGGGCCTACAGTTGCCAAACCCTGGAGTCAGCCGGTTGATGCTAAAGACGGTCTAGTCATTCACGACTTTGAATCTAAAGCCGCGTAATCATGTCGTTTTTTTACCTGTCCAGGTCAAAATCAGCGTGACAATACACACACCTAAATACCCCAGCATAATAAAGCGGCCATAAAAGTCTGAGTTTGGTGAAACGCCAGCGTATTGCATGCCTAACCAGCCTAGTAAGTAGGCTAATAAAATAATCAGTAATATTGATGAAGCGAGTGCACGTGCTTTTAGGCTAATAAGAATAAAGGTCGTACCAGTCAACAAATTTGAAATGCCAAAAGCGCTGAGCAACACTAATTGGTCTTGCCCGTTGACCGACAAATCTAGGTGGGCAAAGGTATTGTTGGCCCAGTGAATGAGATAAGTGTGCGCAACGCCTCTAAACAGGTCAAATAGGCCCAATATAAACAAAACGGCTACAGGTAGACTTTGGCGCCAATTAGTTGTGTTTAGGGGCATCGATTTTGACTTTTAAAGGTAAGGTAGTTTTAAATAAGTTTATATGGGTTGACAGAAAAATTTTAACTTTCAATGTCATATACTTATAAAGTGTACTGCACAGCAGAAAACATTTTAAAGCGTTAAAGTGTTCGATTTACTCAACCCGTTTTAGGCACAGTAAACCATGCAAATGTATAAAAATCGCTCTAAATTATTATTTGCAGGTATTGTCGGTAATTTGCTTGAATGGTTTGATTTTGCCATCTATGGCTTTTTTGCTTTAACGATTGGTAAAGTATTTTTCCCCAAAGAAGACCCGGTTGCCCAAGTCATTGCGGCATTTGGAGTCTTTGCAATTGGTTTTCTGATGAGGCCGATTGGTGGCCTATTGCTGGGGTATATAGGTGATAAATATGGTCGTCAAAAAGCCATGTTGATCTCAGTCGCAGCCATGGCTATTCCAACGTTTTTTGTTGGCATTTTGCCAGGCTATGAAACCCTAGGTTTAGCAGCACCCATACTTTTGTTGCTACTTCGAATGATTCAAGGTCTGTCAGTAGGGGGTGAATATACGACCTCTATTGTTTATATGCTTGAACACACCGAACCCCGTCGTCGGGGTTTTGTTGGGGCCTTTGCCGTCAGTGGTGCTGTGGGTGGTATTTTATTGGGCTCGGCGTTTGGTGCGTTTTTAGCGTCAACACTTTCACCTGAAGCATTACAAGAATGGGGTTGGCGTGTCCCTTTTTTGATGGGTTTGATTTTAGGCCTAGCCGGTCTTTACTTGCGACGTGAACCGACGGCTCAAGGGGCACCCGTTGTGCGCTCGTCTAATCCGTTGAGCGATTCGTTGCGTTTTCATCGTCGCGTGATGCTACAAATATCAGGTTTGACGATGATGAATGCCGTGGCTTTCTACATGATTTTTGTGTATCTAGTCAGTTGGCTTGAAACCGTTGATGGCATAGCACCTGAAAACGCACTTCAAATCAATACAATAAGTCTGTTGATATTAATACCCATCATGATTTTTTCAGGTTGGCTATCTGACCGTATCGGTTGCAAACGTATTTTAGTCGCCGCAACATGTATCATTTCGTTGCTTGCTTGGCCACTTTTTACTTTGTTGCACAACCCTGATGTCGCAATGATATATATCGGTGAGCTAGGCTTTGCAGTGATTATTGGCTTTTATCTTGGTGCCCAACCCGCTTTTATTGTTAAAGTGATTCCCTCTGCTGTTCGATGTACCGCCGCAGGGCTGGGTTACAACGTCACGCTGGGTATCGTAGGTGGCTTAACCCCAATGGTTGCCACTTGGTTAGTTAGCCGTACTCACGACGATTTAAGCCCAGCCTACATGATTATATTTGCTGGGCTTTGCTCTTTGGTGGCGTTAATGACGATGCATGAAAAGCCAGAGCAACTGGCGTCTTAGCCAATAAAAAAGTACAACCCCCTTTAATTACGTTGGGGTTGTAGCGCCCGCTTTACGAATTGCAATGCCGATAAAAAATAGTGACCAGCCTTGTAAAAGCAATTCAATGGCTAACAACATGCCGGGTACCCATAAACTGGTTGCGGGCCAATTATTCATAATCATAATGCCCAGCACAATTGACAACACGCCTGATAGGGCAGGCCACATGGCGTTGCCAACTGACCAGTGTTGAATGGCTGAAATCAGACGCATGACACCCGTGATCAACAGAATCGCAGCTATCCAGATTGTGAGACCCTCTAAGGCATTAACGGGTGACACCCAAGTATAAATACCAATGCCTATATAGAGCACACCAAATGCTGTTTGAATAAGAAATGATTTCCAACCCTTTGATTGAAAGGCGTGCACCGCCATAAAAATACCAGCAATAAAAGCCACTGAACCAAGTAGGGTGACGGTAGCAATAGAAAAAGCCGCTTCTGCCAATAAGCCCAATGAACCACAAACGATAAGCAGCACACCAATAAAGATCAGTTTGCCTGAGTGTTTGACGGCGTCACCCAAAACTTTTTTCTGTAACTCTGAAAGTTGGGGTAAATTTTGATTAGTCATTTAGGTACCTTTTATTATTAATAAATGCAGCAGGTCATATGCACGACCTCACAGTTGGCAAGGTTAACCTATTTATATTTCTGTGCTTAAAAAGCGTTTAAGTAAATTATTGATAAAGTAATGTGTTGACCTTCGTGTGTTGAACCATTCGCCTTCATTTGTGCGCAAATTTTTATACCTTGAGCTGTATATTAGTAAGAAAATTAAAGAATTAAAAGGAATGTTATGAACGAAGGTTTAGTCTTTGCGCAGTTTGGTTTGTTAGCCACCTTGGCAATACAGGTTTATAACCGTTGGCCACAGGTAAGCTTAGATAACTTGAGCGCTGGGTTATTGACACTGGGAATTGTTTTGACCGTTTGGACATTGACTGCAAACCGTGTCGGTAATTTTAGAATTGTGCCCGAACCGAAAGAGGGCGGACAACTGATTACACATGGCCCCTATCACTACATTCGGCACCCTATGTACACCAGCTTACTGCTATTTGCGATGGTTGCTGTCATCATTATTGACGGCTGGTGGGCTTGGTTTAATTGGTTGTCGTTACTCTTGGTATTGGTGTTTAAAGCGGTTATTGAAGAAGGTTATTTGACGAAACATTTTAAAGATTACGCTCAGTATATGAAGCAAACAAAACGTTTTGTGCCTTGGGTTATTTAAAATCACACCTGTATTTGCTTCATTTAATCATGTTTGAAGAAATGCTTCGCATACCGCGTATTCATATCTGAAAGTCTAAGCATAGTGAGTAAATCTGCTGTGTTGAAGTCAGGGTCCCACGCGGGGGCACTACAAATTTTGGCCCCTAATTTTAGGTACCCTTTAATCAGGGGTGGGGGTTTAACGTCTAAATGACTTTGTAAACTTTCAATCGGTAAGGGCAGTTTTGGAAAGGCTTGTAACTCAATGGGGGCTAGCTGATCTGTCTTGAGCGATCGATACAAGCTCGCTGCATAGTGACCGCCATCAGCCATGGTGATGCTTGCACAACCCAGCATCGTTTCATAACCATTTAAGGTCATATATTCGGCTAAACCACCCCATAAGGCCATAATGACGGCACCTGACCGGTAGTCTTCATGTACGCACGATCGACCTAATTCCACCATTGTGGGCCGCAAATGATTCAAACGGCTCAAATCAAATTCAGCGTCTGAATACAAGCGACCGATTGCTTGTGCTTGATGGGGTGGTAACACGCGATAGGTGCCAACAACTTTGAGTGTGTCTCGGTCACGTACTAATAAATGTTCACAGTAATCATCGAACGCATCGATATCTAAACCTTGTTCAGGGTTAGGTAACTTAGCGCCCATTTCATCAGCAAACACAGCAAAACGTAGCTTCTGTGCTTCTTCGATTTCAGCATGACTGGTTGCCCACGACACCTGTAAATTAATTTTTTTAGGTTTAACGGGGGTAGTGTCTTTAAAAGATGAGTTCTCTAAGTGCCTACCTATATTTGGCCAAGCCGCAAAACCCTTACCAAACAGCTTTTGCACTAATTTCTTTTTGATTAATTTTTTGAATGCTTTAACCTTGCGATTTTTTAGTTTTTTTTCTTGATTTGGTGTTGAAAAATCTAATGTCGTCATATTTTTTTGGAAATTAAACATAAGCGCTCACATTTTTAATATGTCTTATCTTAGGTTCTTTATGTTACAAATTTAAGTCATGACCAAAATCTATTGGTCGGTCTAAAAAACGCAATGACCGGAGAATCAATTGAGCCTTTATCAAAAACTACAAGCCCGTGCAGCAGCTAACAAACCGATTCGGGTCGCTTTAATTGGGGCTGGTAAATTTGGTTCAATGTATTTAGCGCAAGTGCCTCGCACACCGGGCATACATCTCGTAGCCATAGCCGATTTAAACCCTGAGCTTGCTCGCAAAAATCTCGCCCGAGTGGGTTGGAATGCTGACCAAGCCATGGCCAAGTCAGCCGATGAGGCCATTAAAAACGGCACAACTTGGGTAACGGAAGATTGGCAAGCCGTTGTTTCATTACCAAGCGTTGATGTCGTGGTTGAGTGTACGGGCAACCCTATTGCGGCGGTTGACCATATTCTTGAAAGCTTTGCACATGGCAAGCACGTTGTGAATGTGACGGTGGAAGCCGATGCATTCTGTGGCCCACTATTGGCGGTTCGCGCACAGCAGGCCGGCGTTCAATATTCACTAGCCTTTGGTGATCAGCCTGCTTTAATTTGCGACTTAGTTGATTGGGCCCGTACTTGCGGCTTTCCAGTCGTGGCGGCGGGGCGGGGGCACAAATGGTTGCCACATTATTCTGAATCGACCCCAGAAACGGTTTGGCATCATTGGGGTTTATCGCCCGAGCAGGCCGAGCGGGGTGGTTTGAACCCAAAAATGTTTAATAGTTTTTTAGATGGTTCAAAGCCTTCTATTGAAAGCACAGCCGTTGCCAATGCAACGGGCTTAGGCGTGCCCAGTAACGGTTTACTTTACCCACCAGCCAGTGTTGAAGACATACCTTTTGTGACGCGCCCTATCTCAGAAGGTGGGGTGTTAGAGCGTAGAGGCATGGTTGAAGTAATTTCATCATTAGAAACCGACGGTCGTGTCATACCTTACGATATTCGTATGGGGGTTTGGGTCACGGTTGAGGCTGAGACCGACTACATAAAAAATTGTTTTGAAGAATACAAAGCCCACACTGACCCCAGTGGTCGCTACTTTACGCTCTATAAGCGTTGGCACTTAATCGGTTTAGAAGTGGGTATGTCCGTTGCATCAGTCGCATTGCGTGGCGAGCCAACGGGTGTTGCGACAGGTTGGCATGCTGATGTGGTGGCTACAGCGAAACGTGATCTAAAGCCGGGCGAGATGCTTGACGGTGAGGGGGGTTATACCGTTTGGGGCAAATTGCTTCCCGCTGAAAAATCAGCTGCTATGGGTGGTTTGCCTCTGGGTCTGGCGCATCAAGTTAAAGTCGTTCGACCCGTTGCGAAAGGGCAGTCACTGACTTGGCATGATGTTGACATGGACACCACCACCTATGCTTACAAAATACGCCGTGAAATGGAACAATTATTTAAGTAACGAGCTTCGATATTTACGTTATGTTGTTACGGATGATGGCACAGGTTGTAACTGCGCAGCCCAAGTGCTTTGGGTTGCCATCAATACCCGTTTAGCGTTACGAATGTGACTATTCATCACGCTTTTGGCCCATGATGCATCCCGACTGTCGAGGGCATCGATGAGTTCTCGGTGGTGCCCAAAGCTTCGTGCCATTTCAGCTGGGTTGTAGCGACGAAAGGTTTGCTGAACAATTGGCACCTCGATCGTATTTTGAAGTAAATCAACAAGTCTTTCGCTTTGAGCTGCACAGTGAATGATTTGATGAAAATCGCGGTTCAAAGGGGTAATACGAGCCGTATTTTCTGCTGAAATATTAGGCCCTTGACGCTCAATTTCTGTTTGAATTAACACCAATTTTTGAATATCTTGCGGCGTAATATTTATGGCAGCCATAGCTGCTAATTCGCTTTCAAGCATACTTCTTAATGTAAAAAGTTCAATAATTTCTTCTTGTTCCCAACCGCGCACAACGGTCGTACTGTTGGCTTTAACAATTAAAAAACCATCTGCTGCTAAGCCCCGTATAGCTTCTCTTACGGGGGTGCGAGAGCTCTTAAAAGATTCAGCAATACCTTGTTCAGTAATGCGAACTCCAGGCGATAGCGTGCCTTCAATAATCTTTTCTTTTATGTTTTGGTAGATTTTGCTCGCAACGGTTTCCATTGTCTGGTGTTTTCCAAAATAGGTTTTGCATCAAAGCTTCAGGGAGGATAGTTTGTTTTTAAATTATGATCAATTGTGCACAATGATTAATAAAAAATGAAATTATTTCTTAAAATATAGGGTAATTACTAATTATTAGAGGGCATTTTTAAGTCTATTGTGCACAATGAAGAGTTGGTCATAGACAGTGTATGTTGTTAAATATCGAATTTTACTGAGTTGTTCAAATATTTTATCTCTATCAATGTAAATTTTTTAACTTTCTCCGTTTTACTCTAATAATCAAGGAGTTCAATCATGAAATTAGCAAACAAGAAGGAATCGACGCCTAATCGCTTAACCCGTCGACAAATTCTCAAAGGTGTTTCGGCGGGTATTTTCGCCGCTACGGCACCTTGGGTGACCACATCTGCCCGGGCAGCGGGACAGTTGACAGTCATTCTTAATCAGGGCCTACTAGCCAAACTTTGGATAGACGAATTGAACCCCAAGTTTGAAAAGGAAACGGGTGCAAAGCTCAATATTCAGCAATCAGTAACGGGCAATATGTTGGCGATGTTGCGAACACAAAAAGATAATCCACCTGATTTGATGCAGTTTTCTGAAGCAGGGGTGTTCTTGGCCCGAGATAATGGTCTTTTGCGGCAAATCGACCGGTCTAAAATTCCTAATTGGAAGTTCATGATCAAAGATTTTGACGTTGCTGACGGTTACTCTGCTGGCATGATCGATGCTATGAACACGATTTTCTACAATACTAAAGAACAAAAAACTTCACCAACGTCTTGGGCTGAGATGTGGGATCCAGCTAATAAAGGACGAATCGCAATTCCACCTATCGCGTGGAACAATGGTATGCGTATGGTTGTAACGGCGGCACAAATTGCTACTGGAAAACCATTGGCACAAGCCCAGTACGAATTAGAGGCTGGTATTGCGGAGCTAGCCAAACTTAAGAAAAACGATGTGCGGGTTTATAGCGGCGCACCACAAGCAATACAAATGTTGCAAAGTGGAGAGGTGCCTTTAGTGCCTTTCTATTTACCATTCGCTGCACCGTTAATCGCACAAGGCGCACCGATATATCCTGCAACGTTTTTGAAGGAAGGTAAGCAAGGTGAAATCGTCGGCTTTAATATGCCAACTAACGCGCCGAATGTTGAGCTGGCTAATCAATACATTAATATGAGCTTAGAGAAAGATTTCCAGCAAAAAATAGAAAATACGTTGCGAGCGCGCTGTGCACACGTTGATGTTAAACCCTCTGCAGAAACGCTAAAACTGCTCGGACCACCCGGTGATACGACTTATGCTGACTGGGCATTCTTGTCAAAAAACAGACCTAAAATTACCGAAATGTGGAATGAAGTTTTTAGTTAATTGACAAGAGTGAATGTGGTGACATGATGGACATACTAAGCCCGGCATTGCGAGATTTTCAACCACAAAAAGGTTTCTGGTCTCGCTATGCCGGCGCATTTTTCCTATTGGCACCATTATTGGTTTTTCTAATTATTTTTTACGTCATCCCATTTGTAAATATGTTGCAGGAAAGCTTTCGCTTTTCATACATTGATACACAGACCGGTGATGGTTTGACATTGCATCAATACATCAAAACCTGGACAAGCTCACGAATTGGTAGGGTCATGGAGCGGACCTTTCGAATGTCGTTGTTGACGGTTGTCATAACACTTTTGGTTTCTTATCCAATTGCTCTGTTGATGCTTAGGCTTAAATCTAGGTTACGTACGATAATTTTGTTGGTGATTTTTATTTCACTTGCATCAAGTCTCATTGTTAGAAACTACGGTTGGGTTGTTGTACTCGCGGATAAAGGTGCATTGAATGTTTTTTTGCAAGCACTTGGTCTGATCGACGAGCCTTTACGGCTTATGTTTTCAGAGACTGCTATTGTTATCGGACTGGTGCATTTTTCAATTCCTTTTATGGTGCTACCTATTTATGGAGCTTTGTTGCGGCAGCCTCCATCTCTGAAAGAGGCATCCCTATCGCTGGGAGGCAATCATTTGCAAACTTTCCTCAAGATTACATTACCCCTTAGTTTGCCCGGTGTTTTTGGTGGAACGGTTTTGACATTTGCTCTGAGCATGAGTGCTTATGTCACACCACTCATGCTCGGCTCACCGTCATCCTCAATGATTTCGCAGGTTGCAGCTGAACAGCTTTTAACCCAACTGAATTTTCCGTTTGGTGCTGCAATTATCGTAACGCTCACTGTGCTGACATTTATCGTTGTTGCCATCTACGCTACTTTGCTTAGAAAAGTGTTTCGTGCAGATGTCTAGGAAACCACCGAAAGGCATATTTGATAAAACAGTCAGTGGTATAGCCTGTCTGGCATTGATATTTTTGCTATTCCCAGTCTTTTTAACGGCTGTTGTATCTTTTAATGAATCATTTTTTATTGAATTTCCACCCAAGGCTTTTTCTTTTAAGTGGTATTTGAACATAGCAAATATTGAGGCGATTGGACGATCAACACTCATCAGTGCTTCTATCGCGTTTTGCGCTGCCTTGCTTTGCACAACACTTGCTATCGCAGCAAGCATTTCAATTAGTCGCTATGCATTTCCTGGGAAATCTTTAATGACAGCTTTTTTGCTGTCACCGATTACCATGCCGATGGTGGCTGTTGGAATCGCATTAATCCAATTTTTCATTATGATTGGTGCCGCTTTTACTTGGTATAGTCTTTTGATCGGGCATATGGTGCTGGTTATTGCTTACCCGATTCGGACTTTGCTTGCCTCACTAACTCTCATGAACCCCTCTATTGAAGAGGCAGCTTTGTCTTTAGGGGCTAGCAAGTTTAAGGCCTTTTGGACGGTGACACTTCCACAACTTAAGCCTGGGCTTATTAGTGGGTTTTTGTTTGCTTTCTTGATCAGTTTTGATAATTACCCTATCAGTGTCTTTCTTGTGCGCGGCGGACTAACGACTATGCCGATTGAAATCTTCAACTATATCGCCCAAAATCTCGACCCAACACCTGCTGCATTCTCAACGCTATATGTGATTGTTGTCAGCCTTGTTATTTCATTCGCGGAACGTCGGTACCGAATCGTTTCCTACTCAATTCAATAGCAGGCGGATATGACCGGACTTGAATTAGAAGATATTTGTGTTTGGCTCAACGGCCAACAAATCTTACAAAACGTTAATCTTTCAATAGCAAAAGGTGAATGTGTTGCATTGCTTGGGCCATCTGGTTGCGGCAAAACCACGACTTTACGAACCATCGCTGGCTTCATACATCCGCAATCAGGTGATGTCCGCGTATCAGGTCAGTCTTATGTTAATTTGCCACCCAATAAACGCAATGTCGGCCTCGTTTTTCAGGATTATGCACTTTTTCCCCATATGACCGTATTTGAAAACGTTGAATATGGTCTGCGTATGCGTAAGCATAAAAAGACTGAGTCTATTCAATTGGTCAAACAGTTTTTAGAAATGGTTCAACTAGAGCATGTTAAAGACCGTTTGCCACAGAGTCTTTCAGGCGGTCAGCGACAGCGGGTTGCTTTAGCGCGTGCGTTAGTGATTAAGCCCGATATTCTGCTTTTGGATGAACCCCTTGGCGCGCTTGATCGAAAACTTCGTGACCAAATGCAAGTCGAACTTAAACAGTTACAGAAGCAGCTTGGTGTAACAACTATCATTGTCACACACGACCAAGAAGAGGCTCTCTCATTAGCAGACCGTGTAGCGGTTATGTTTGGTGGAGCCATTCGTGAGATAGGTATCCCCTCTAATTTGTATGAGCAACCGCAGCATCATGACGTCATGGATTTTTTAGGTGGCTCTAATATGCTTCGGTGTACGGTCATTGACAGCACGAGCCAAGGCGTCACTTTGAGTGGTCCCGGTGGATTTCAGGTTGAAATAGATCGTAGTGACTTTAAGGTTAAAGAAGAAGTGCTGGTTTGCATTCGACCGGAGCACCTATCTATTGATATCGCGATGAACAGCTTAAGTAAATCTGTTTTTCGTGGTGTTGTTCATGAGACGGTATATAAGGGCATATTAATGGAAGTGTTAATTAAGACGGCTGATAACCATGTGTTTCGTGCCTCAGTCAGCCCTAACTCTTTTTCTAAAGCCCAGGCCGAGAGCGGCAACGAGATTTGCTTAGTTGCAAATAAAGCAAACATTCAAATTTTCAAAATCTAAATAAGAGGTCTGACGATGCAACGGAAAGTGAATGATGTAGGCGGTCTAGCGGGTTTAACGATTAACCGAGAAGAGCACGAACAGACTTTTTTCGAGAAGCGTGTTGATGCGATGTTGATGTTACTAATTAGTCCGAAGGTGGAAGCTTTCTCGGTTGATTCGCTCAGAAGAGCTATTGAGGAAAGTACTACAGATGATTATTCAAAGCGGGGCTATTACGATAAGTGGTTATATGCAATTCGTCAATTGCTTGTAGAAAAAGGGATTCTCTCTGACGAGGAGATTGAACAAAGAGTGAGTCTGATCAAGCATCGTAAAAGGTAATTGCCATGACTGATTTTCAAGCCAATACAACGCAACCTATCTTTAAGGTCGGTGATCGAATTGTTGTGAAGTCTGGCCCCCCTGAACAGCACTGTCGCACCCCAAGTTATCTTAGAGGAATCAGTGGAAGTGTCGTAGAAATTATGGGTCAATACCAAAACCCCTCACAACTTGCATTTCATCAGACATACGTTTCAAAAATTTGGCTTTATAGGGTTCATTTTGAACAAGTTGACATCTGGCCTACATACAGCGGGCCAAATGGTGACACGGTTGAAGCAGATATATATGAACATTGGTTAATTCCAGCTTAGGAGTACTTGAATGTCCCACCCCGATCACCCCGATCACGATCACGATCACGAAGAGAATGCACAGGAACCCGCTGAAGATTTGCGTAACCTTGAACAAGCTATAAGAGAGCTGCTTGATGAAAAAGGTGTTGTGACATCTGCTCAAATTTCCCAACAAATTGATTTGCAAGACAGTCGCACACCATCTTTGGGTGCAAAGGTTGTTGCAAAGGCATGGGTAAATGCTGAATTCAAACGCGAACTGTTATCAAAGCCACTTGAAACAATTAATCATTTTTTTAATTTATCAATCAGTACACCTTTAGAGCTCGTGGTTCTTGAGAATACGCCTGATGTTCACAACATTGTAGTTTGTACACTTTGCTCTTGTTACCCACGTATGTTGCTTGGCATACCGCCTGCTTGGTATAAGTCAACAGACTATCGTTCCCGAGTGGTGATTGAGCCACGTGTCGTGCTTGCTGAATTTGGTACACAGATTTCTGATAAAACAGAAGTTAGAGTATTAGACAGTACAGCGGATATTCGATACATAGTATTGCCGATGAGACCTCTTGGAACAGATGGTTTGACGGAGCAGCAACTCGAGGGACTTGTTACGCGTGACGCCATGATCGGAACCGCTTTACCCTATTTTACGGAGTAATAATGATGGACCAACGTGAAGAAAATTATCGTGGAGTGTTTGATTCAGCGCTAGGGTTTGGAAATTCTTCTGCTGTGATCGTGATTGATTTTATCAATGCATATACGACTGAGGGCTCGCCTCTTTATACCGCAGCAGTAGTCAATGCTGTTGAAGCATCTGTCACCCTGTTAGATTCTGCTCGTAAAGCATCGGTTCCCATCATTTACACCAAAGTTCTATTCCAAGCTGACGGCTTTGATGGCGGTTTATTTGTTAAGAAAATACCTGTGCTGACTCGCTTGGTTGAAGGAGAGCCCTTGGCAGAAATTGACAGTCGAATAACACCAACTGACAAAGACATTATTCTTGTCAAAAACTATGCCAGCGTATTTTTTGGAACCAGCCTTGCAAGCATGCTAACAGCTCACAGAGTTGACACAATCATACTGATTGGATGTTCGACGAGTGGCTGTATTAGAGCAAGCGCTATAGATGGTATTCAGCATGGTTTTAGAGTCATCGTGCCACAAGAATGCGTAGGCGATCGCTTGCCACAGGTTCATGATGCCAACCTTTTCGATATTCACGCAAAATACGGTGACGTTGTAGATAAACAAGATGTTTTAAATTATTTTGAGTTACTTACTAAAAATAAACTTTGTTAATTTTTTAAATCATTTTGAAATCTCACAGTTACGTTCACAGTTACGTTTTGAGGAGTTTAAATATGCACATAGAACCCGGAATTGTTGATGGTGCGAAAATCGCTATTAGTTACGTATCGGCTGCAGCTTTGTTCTGTTTTACTGCACGCACTTTTTTAATAGATTTATTAAAGAAAAACATTGGAAGATTGACGGTTGGGTGCCTTGTTACGACACTCATCACATTTATTTCTTTTGAATTTTTGCCACATCCAACGGTTGCAGTTTCTGAAGTCCACTTGATTCTTGGTTCGACCTTGTTGCTTATATTTGGACTTCCAGCTACGGCCCTTGGTATGGCATTGGGTTTGTTGCTGCAAGGTGTTTTGTTTTCGCCTTTCGATCTTCCGCAGTATGGTATGAATGTTACGACCCTATTAGCTTCGCTATGGGTGACAGCAACACTTGCAAAACGTTTGATTTCTTCGGGCGTAAGATACTGCGATATTCCTTATAAAGACGCACTCAAACTGTCTGTATTGTTTCAGGGTTCAATTGTTACCTGGGTTGCATTTTGGGTTGTATTAGGCCAAGGGTTTTCTATGACGACACTAACAAGCCTCATAGCTTTTGGATTAGCTTATGTACCCATTGTCGCAATTGAAGTCATAGTTAGCATATCACTG
>Ga0209702_10004045_pt1 | contig 22032 bp, 25 predicted proteins | sample FRY01_FD_187210 | JGI IMG/M metagenome (GOLD analysis project Ga0209702, IMG submission 187210) | Freshwater microbial communities from Lake Fryxell liftoff mats and glacier meltwater in Antarctica - FRY-01 (SPAdes) (version 2) | ecosystem: Environmental > Aquatic > Freshwater > Ice > Glacier... | reverse complement strand
TTTTTTGACACCATGAAACGAATGATCGATAATCCAAGATTAGGGCAGAAGGCAAAATGAGATGGATAGCCACATGCTTGTGGGAAGCCTAACATTCAGTTTGTACACCTGTTCGTAATCATTAATTGAACTTTCAGTTAGGTCTGTCTGTGACAAATCTTTGAAATCACTTGTTTAGTTCTTATGATAGACTAACCTTTTCCAGATGGCAGTTTATATTCTCCTCTATTAAATTGAATGTACCAGAGATTCATTTTTCCCATTCCCTCAAAGTAGTTTTCCCACTTTATGCCTATCCAATGACCATCCTCATCGTAGAGATACGAGGAGGACCTGATTTTCTTCATCTTACACCGGTTCTTTCTTCGGCTCTCACGGAGATTGCGAGGTGTATTATTTGGATGTTTTAGACAGTAATGGGCAGCTTCAACATGAGGGTTTAGAAAAGTTGTCTAAGCATATAAATTCCTGCATAATAAAATAGTCAACGGGCAAAGAGCGGCACATCCTTTCCAAGTCAACTTTCATGTATGGAGTACAGTGCCTTGCACAGGTATGGAAAGAAATTCGGTATTAAAAAAGACCCAGTTTCGGCTCAGCAAGAAGCTATCTTTTCTACAGGCACCAGAGTTGGTGAGTTAGCACAAGAACTGTTTCCCGATGGTATTGATTGCACGCCTGGAAGCTATTACGCCTTCGATCCGAGTATTGACCCACTATGCTATCACAGTTATTGAATTGCTCAATTCCGAGAAGCGTTTCTTGTTGCATGTCAGCAGTTCCCACAGCTCAGGTGACTTCCGAACATCAAGAATAGGCCCGACTTTGGCTTTCTCATATCGTTGAAATATCTGTGCTGACTTCCAATCAAAACCAATTGGCATACGATCATTTAGTCCATGCTTCTTGAATTGATCATCTTCCTTTATGGTTACTACCACCGCTCGGCTAAACTGGAGTATTAAATCACCTACCTGGTATGGTTTCTCCCATGCTTTTTCCTTCAACAGCTTAATCGGTACGGCATGTTCGTGACGCAGCCCACTGTGACGCTTTCCGAAGTTCACTTTAGCGTTAGAAAGATATTGCAACACTGCTTGTCTCGTCCAATATGGCTGACCTGAATATGGGGCATTCATAGAATTATTATCGAAGGCGGTTGCATTCCAAAAGAAATGACGCAGCAGGCTTTTTTCGGCCAATTGCTTCAAGTCTGGGCCAGCACTTGCCGCTTTCAATAAAGGAACAAGCAACTTAATAATCCGTTCTTGATTCAAACGATTGAACGATTGAGAGCATTCCTCTTCTAATCGAAATTCACATTTACTTAGTAATTCAGAAATAGCCGTTTGTGTTTTCATAGGATTGATTTTCGCTTTTCCGTCTGTTACTTATTAAGATTCATTCGTTTATTTACCAAAGGATTAATCCGTCACCCAAATTTTCGCAATGGAATCTGACTTTTTTAATCAGCCTTATTTGAACCGTCAATTTATTAGATTCAAAGAGGATGACCATTTTGACAAGACCCTTATTTCAAGTATAGGTGGCATGATAGCGTTTCCTTTAACTACTGTTCTTGCTTCCTCCAAAGAACTATTTAAAGGCCAAAGCGCGAGAATTAATGACATCCCATTTTCTCTCATGGATAAGTTTGCGTTGCCCCCAGACAGGAAACACAAAAATGTTGTCTATGTTATTAACCCGATGAAAGAAAAAGGGAATGAATATTTCCCAATTGATGATTTCCATAAGAGGGTGTTTGAAAGTAAGTATAACGAACTAATTCGTTTGCTAAGCTCATTAGGTGCTACAGAAATTTTAATTGAGTGTCAGGAGGGATATTATTCAGAGACGGGAGCACATTTATCGGTCCCGATTGAAGGAATTCAAGTGAGTGGTCGTTTTGATACGAAGGCTTTAAAAACAAGTAAAAAGAGCTATCGATTTACACTCCCAGGTAATACGAATCCGTCTGTTCCTGATGATTTGCTTTGGTATAAGCATGAGCATGGTTGGGAGGCCTTTGCAAAAACACGCATCAATGACGGAACAGGAGACATTGAGGTGCTCTTGGAGTATGAGAATAACTTTGACCTAGGTGCAGACTTATCTCTACCACACTTGAAGATTGGAGGAGGTGCTAAAAAACAGGCTTTTGAAAAAACCATTTGGAAGGTTAACGCGACTTTTAAGAAGATTTATGCGAGTGAAAAAGAAAGGAAGGCAAGTGAAAAAAGAGAGGTTGAAGAAAAAAAGATAAAGGAAGAGACGAGGAGAATTATAGATAAAAGAGAGCGAGAAGAAAGGTCCGAGCTAAAGAAAGAAAGGTCCGAACGAAAGAGACTAAAAAATGAAGAGAAGAGAAAAAAGGAAAAAGAGGAGTTAGAACAGGAGAATCTGATTGGGGGTGTTGTTTTGATATCTGCAGTTTTCCTTTTCGTTTTAATTGCTGGTTTATTCTTCTATAAAAGTTCAAACTATGACTCAGCGGCAGAAATTGAACGGGAAAGAATTCAGAATTCTTCCAAATTAATAAGTGGCTTAATTTCTGAGAAGAAATTCAATGAGGCTTCCCGAAAAATTAATTCTAGCCTAAAGTGGGGTTTAAAAGAATCATTCCTGTTTTACGATTTTTCCCAAGAAGATGAGGATAAAAGCACTGAGTTAAACTTTAATAAAGAGATAGAGTTGCTCAATGGTCTCAACGCCAGGATTAGTACATCATGCAACGAATTGATGGAAGAAACAAACTACAAGTCTACCTCTGAATACCTCAGTTTGTTCAATACCGTTTATAAGGGGTTTGATAATCCAACAAAATCAAAACAGCAGATATTATTCAATTCCGTAAACGAGAAAGTCGACAGAGCGCGGCACGTTTATTTAGAGCAGTTGCTAAATACAATAAGCGTGAATATTGAAGCTGGCAACATTGGCAATGCCAATCGGTCACTTTCCAAACTATATCACTATTCCGAGAATGATTTCAAAAGCAAGTATCTAGGGATTTTTACAACCAGCTATAAAGATTATTGGGAAGAAAAAAAAGAAGCCCTTCAGAATGGATTCGAAAAGGATTGATTGGAATTAAGGATGGTTTAGGAGCGGGCCTTCACTGAACGACACAACCTGATTCCGAATTATAAAGTCGTCTAAAACTGGATTAAGTCCGACTCCCTGATACTGTCCTAATAAAAACGAGGAAAGGCCTTGTTCTTCAATCATTATTGGCCAAAACTCAAGCTCCCACAGATTAAATCTATAGTCTGATTCGGAAACTACATAGTTGCCAAGACAACCCGTTCCATGCACAACATCTAAGCAATTAATATTTGCTTGAATAGAAGACGCTATTTTGCTCTCAGCGATAGTAACCATCGGAAACAACTGCCCTTCTCCAAGCAACTCTTTCACCAAGTATTTCTTTCTGTGTTTTCCTTTTCTCCGTATTTCGATAAAGGAAATATCATCGCACATTAACCCTCGGTACTCTTTCCTCTTTTTAATTTGTGATTTTAATTGTTGCATCTCTTTCGCTCCCCAGAAAAAAGGATCAAACCATGCTTGGTTCAGGTCTTCACCAAATTTTTCGGATCTTTGTTTCAGGAATTCAAGGGTTTCTAATTCTATCTCATAGACGGTCATGATGACTCCATTACCTCGTAGTTCAATGATTACATCTTCCAATAGTGCCAAATAAAATATTTATTGCGACATTCCCTGTCGTAATTGAGATTTAACCCATGGCTTATACCAAGATTCATAACCGCCACCATTTAATAGTGGAGTATATCAAACGTAATTCTCGTCCGTCCACTACGGATATTCATGAGTATCTAGTAAACCTGGGTGAAACGATTTCGAAACGGACGGTAGAACGAGACATCGAGAATATTAGCTACAATCTTGGATTTGAAATTGAGCGCAAAGGCTCCCACCCTTATTTCTGGTACGAAATAGAAAGCGAACCGGAAGCAGATCAAATGGCTTCAAGCTACTTGGAGTTCGCCATGATGGCTGAGTTAATGCGTGGGGAATTAGAACACAAGGAATCATATGAAAAGGCAGTGTATCTCGACCATCCATTCTCGGAGGGTACACATCATGTTCCACGAATTGTTCCTGCAATTCGCAAGAACCACAAATTGTGCATTGAACACGCCAAATTTGAAGAGGATGGAAGAGAACGAATTATCTGCCCATTGTACTTAAAACAGTTCAGGAAGCGCTGGTATGTCATCGCTCGTGATACTGAGGATGGAATTATAAAGAGTTTTGGTCTAGACAGAATTAGTAGTGTCACCGAACTAGCTGAGGAATTCAAGAAAAACCCTAATGAGGTTGCGGACGCCATTTTCACGAACGTCATTGGCTTATTTCATAAAGATGGAGAGCCCACTACAATTCGCTTTTGGTCTGGAGCTTACAATGCAAACTATCTGAGAACATTGAAACTTCATCAGTCTCAAATAGAAATAGGTCCGTTGAACGATGGGTTCGAGTTCGAAATAAAAGTGGTTACTAATCCTGAATTCTTTTATGAGATTTTGAAAATGGGAGAAAACGTAAAAGTGCTTAGTCCGGAAAGTGTGAGAACGGAAATGAGAGGTATTACAAAGACACTTATGTCCTATTACAACTAACGACAGAGAATGTCGCATACTCTCATGAAGTTTGTAATATCAAAAAAACCACCGATAATATTTTTGAACTCGCTGAACAGCTCAGTCAAACGGTAAATGAAAGGCTTCAGAAGGCGAAACCTGCATTGTACCTTAGTATGAATGAAGCGTTTTGGTGGAGAGACCAGATTTACCGAAGATGGTACCTATGCTCAACAGATAAAATGGGTTTGGAAACATACTTTGTAGCTACCAACGAACCCGTTAACCATGACGGTGAACTTTGGGATTATGAGCAGAACCATTTTGAAGTGACCGCGCTAGATGGATGGGATGGATTAATGAATAACCTTGTGAATGGCACGTATGCAGCAGAGTTCAAAAACTCTGTTCATGGCCCACCTTTATACGTCTATTACGATATTGATATAGTTGATGAGCAACTTAAGTCTAAACTATTGAAGCATTTGTTGGATGATGTTTCAGGATACGCGGATGATTACTTCAAAAGCCATTTCCAACCCAAAGATGTAGAGCGAATTGATAAATGGAAGAATTGGCTTGAACCAAGTAATGAAACTCAGAAATAACCCCATGGTATTCGAAAAACACATACTATCCAAGTCTACTTTCATGTATGGGTCTCAGTGCTTGAAAAGGCTCTATCTCCACAAGAAGTTCCCTAAGCTAAAGGACGACTTATCAGCTCAACAGCAGTCTATTTTTAGTACAGGTACAAACGTTGGTGAATTGGCTCAGCAGCTTTTCCCAAGTGGAGTTGATTGCACGCCAGAATCCTACTACGATTTCCGACCAAGTATCAATAAAACAAAGGAACTTATCGCCTCCAAACATCCAGCTATTTACGAGGCCGCATTTCAGTTTGAGCAGGTTCTTGTTGCGTTAGACATTCTTGTTTTGAAAGAAGATGGTTGGCACGCGTATGAAGTGAAATCAACTAACTCAACCAAAGACCCCCATGTAAAAGATGCCGCCTTACAGTACTGGGTTATAACCAATTCTGGGCTAAAGTTGCAGTCGATGAACGTGATGCACTTCAACCCAGAATATATTCGGCAAGGTGAGCTTGACGTACAAAGTCTTTTCACTTGGGATGACATTACAGAACAGGTAAAGGGGCTTCAGCCGTTCATTGAAGAACAGGTTAAAATTGAGAAGAATTGTTTGACCGAGACAGAGATTCCAGAAGTGGAAATTGGTGGTCATTGTTCAGACCCATATGGTTGTGATTTTGCCGGCCATTGTTGGAAGCACGTCCCCAATTATTCTGTTTTCAATCTGACGCGGGCTGGAAGTAAAGGTTGGGACCTGTACAACAAGGGAATTCTTGAAATAAAAGATATTCCCACGGATTATCCATTGAGCGACTCTCAGCAATTGCAAGTTGAATGTGAACGAAGTGGTCAAACATTTATTGATCAAGAAGGAATCGGGTCTTTCCTTCAGGATTTGGTTTACCCTTTGTACTTCTTGGATTTCGAAACAATAATGCCTGCGATACCATTATACGATCAAAGCAAAACGTATCAAATGATCGTTTTTCAGTACTCGTTGCATATTCAGGAAAAGCCAGGTGCTCCCGTTAAACATCTCGAATTTTTAGCACAATCGGACGATTCTCAACCAAGAACAGCAATGATTGACAGGTTGATTCTGGATATAGGAACCGCTGGTAGCATCCTTGTTTACAACCAATCGTTTGAAGCATCTCGTTTAAATGAAATAGCGAGGGATTTCCCTAAATATCAAGCTCCTGTTTCCCATATGGTTGATCGAATGATAGACCTTGCTGTTCCCTTCCAACGGAAGTATTATTACACGGCTGATATGAGGGGCAGTTACAGCATTAAAAAAGTATTACCTGCTTTAGTTCCTGAACTCGCTTATAATGACCTTGAAATACAAGAGGGCGGAACGGCAAGTTTAACGTTCCTACAAATGGTTCAAGGACAATTCAAGGGTGATGAAGAAAAAACTCGGAAAGCGCTTTTGGAGTATTGCAAACTAGATACGCTGGCAATGGTCAGGATTTTGGAGGAGCTAAGAAGACAAGCCTAACCGAGCTACTAACGGATGTTTTACCGAATTCTTGGGTAACGATTGAGCATGTTTTTCACATCGTAGAATCCATTGAGTTTTTTCGATGCATCAATCGTGACGAAAAAGTTTACATACTCTCTCACGGATTTAGAACGACAATAAACCTCTGGACCATATTGTTGAATAAGTTCAAGCGGAAAGTGGTGTTTGGCTATTTTTTCAAGAATTTCCTTTGATGGAAAGCCAAGATGCACTTCAGAAATTTTGAACTTTCCCAGCATCTCATAAAAATCATCGTTTGTCTTTTTGGCACCCGCTTGGGTACAAAGAAGTTTTCCGCCAGATGACAGGAAATCCATAAGGATTACTCTGAACCAGTGTTTTGACCGATGAATCATATCTGTAAAAACCCTTTGGTCCGAAAAATTGTCAATTATCAGATAAGAGCAGTCCTCCAAATAGGTCAATAGAACTGAACTGTTTGCTTCCGAAATTCGAGTTCTGTGTTGACCTGATTCAGCGCTACGGAGTTCTAAGTGGCAGTAATCCAGATTGCAATAAACCAGACCATCGCCTTTCGATTTCAGCTCCTGTGCCATACCCCACATTAGATGCGTGGCTCCGCAACCCATCTTACTTTCTATGATCAATACATCCGCATCCATGTATCCAGATGTGAGTAATTGGTCTACAACCTCGATGTTTTGTTGACTTTCTTTATCCAACACGAAAGAATCTAAACTGAACCAAGGCCTTTCATTATTCAACATATTATTCTTCATATCAGGTATCATCATTTCTTCACAGTAAAGCTCTGGTGTTCTAGCGACAATACGTGTCGTTAGTTTTTGAAACAAGTCACGTCACCACCTGTCGCAACTGAGTCTTTCCTTGCGTTCTAATAACCAAATGATGTTCAAAGACAATAATCATGGAACTAATAATAGCACTGCGTGGAACTGATTTTTTCGATAAAGCATTCATAATAAGAGAAATGGCCCAAGCTCTAAGGAATCGTGGAATTTTGAATGATCTAGAGATTATTTGGGACATGACGGATTTTGCGGCTGTGGAATTGATAATCGCACTGTATGGAACATCTTATTGTGGGAAAGCAACCACAATAAGAGAGATCACTGAAGCCCTCAGAAACCAGGGCGTTTTTTTGGATAATCTAGAGATGCTTTGGCAACTGACGGGTTTTGAGGCCGTGGTTACAACAAATGGGGTACGTGTAGGTATTGTAAATCAGCATTCAAATCTTGAAAGAAGCCTGCAAGATATGGTTGAGCGTGATGTGCAAGTAATACTGACGGTTTGCAAAACTAGAGGGGAAACCGTTCATATCATTCAAAGGGCGGCCGATGCTTCGGCTGCGAGGATAGTCTGGACATCGCCATACATTCATTCGCATGGTGATGGAGATACAGAAACAAGACTTAATCGCTTGAATACCGAACATCTGACCGAACTACTTATCAGCGAACTTGAAGCAATGGGATAGTATGCACCTTCAGAAAAAGACCACCGACACCCGTTGTCGGGGTGAGTTTTAAAATTTGCCAGTAAACCATAGAAACATGATTAAATCAGAATCCATTTCATTAAAGGACACAGTAGAGCCATTACTGAAAGAACTTCTGGCGGAAGCCGAATTCCAATCACTTCCACGAACGTTTGTCTACCCGAATAGCGTGCTGAAGGAAAGTATTCTGTTCCTTGGAATCAATCCTTCCCATTCCAGTGAAAATCACGGGAACATTGAAAACTACGAACTGCTGCAAAAAGATAACGGACATCCGTATTTCAAGAAGTTTGAGGAGACTTCCGACTACTGTAAAACACCTTGGACTCATTTAGATTTACTGTTCTTCCGGGAAACGAATCAAAGCAAAATAAGCAACATCTTGAAGTCAAAATCAGGCGTTGACTTCATATGGAGGCAGTTAGAGGTTTCGAAGAGCCTAATTGAACTCACAGAACCACAGGTAATCGTTGTGAACAACTCGTTAGCCAGAACATTCCTTGGGTTTGATTCGGATGGCAAATCCAATGTTTGGCTTGGTTTCCCATTTGTATTTGACAACGAAATTGGAACTTACAGATGGAATAAGGTTCCCGTTTTCTTTACCAGTATGCTTACCGGTCAACGCGCCCTAGATCGCGGGTCATATGGAAGGCTGAAGTGGCATATCAGGTCAACACTGATTATTGAAACGGAACGTAAAAAGAATGAAGTTGTTGAACTAAAAAACAGAGTCGTACAGACCCAGAAATATAATGACGCTGCAAGTCTTAGGGCACAGGAACGAGCGTTAGAAACAAGGCTGAGCGAGTTGGGGTTTGATCACTAGAGGGCCATTGACGATTTCCATCACCTTCTCCATCATAAGTTAAGGGTTCGTTCAGTAGGCCTTCGTTTTTCCAAGAAGATAAATGCAGTGAGGTCTTGGGCAAGATTGAGCGTTTGCACATTAATCGGGTTTCTTGCCCCAATCAAAATGTTCAAAAACCCGACCCTCTTTAATCATGAACTTCAATATTTCAAATAGCTCAACGGATCTTGTATGGCCTTCTCGTACAGACGGATGATAAAAGTCTATCACCAGGCGATTTCCGTCCTTGTAACACCCGCAATTTGATTTCTTGATTAATTCTGGGTAATGGTCGTTTAGACGCAGGCGTTGACGGTAAGCATTTTCAGTGTAGCAACACAAAATAATCTGTGGATCAAGAAGATCAAGTTGTTCCTTTAGATAAGCCTTATCCTTGACGACATATTCGTAAATCTGAATATTCGAGCTTGTACCCTGCGCTTCGTTGATCTTTTTTGCCTCAACCAAGGCGCAATCTTCAACCACTATTGGGAATTTTGCGTGAAAATCATCAGGCTGAACATCAGCACTGAAATCACTAAAAAGCGTTTGTATCAGATGTCGCCATCTGGCGATGTTCCAGGTAAAAAAATGTCCTTCAAAATCTCCCTTTATAGTAAAGCCATCTTGTGGCTCGAAATCTCCCCAGTTTTCTTTTAAAAGGAAGAGAATTTTAGGTTTTGAGTGGTTCCACTTATCCCAGTTTTCAGGGGCAACTCCATCAACCGTGAAGTTCTCATCTGTGTAGCCTTGAGCCTTCTTCCATCTGTCGAAAAGTTCGTTGATTCTGGTTTGGTATTCAGTAGCGTTCATAGTCTTTTGTTTCTAATGCAATGTTACGATTTAAACCCAATTGGTCTCGTAGTTTTCGGCTGCTGAAATTCAGCTTCCTCCTGATTATAAATGTCGGTGAGAGTCATTGGCTCAGAAATAGTTGTGTTGAACCCCAACTTATCAGAAAGTGCCTGTGCTTTTGGGGCCTCCAAATCACGGAATTCATATTTAGCAATGAGACGACCTCTGCGCATCAAGGCTTTATCAATTTTAGAAATGTCAGTATTAAAGGAGCAGATTATCTGAATATTCAGACAATCGGAAAGCAATCCATCTGCAATATTGAGCAAGGCAGAAACAGGAGAGTACCCGTCCACCTCACGATCCACCACAATTTTCTCTGCATCCTCAATAACGAAAATGGTGTTTGGATTTTGGATGAGAATACTGATAAGAGCAGGGTCGGTAATACTTCCGGCCATGGTTGGCGGTAGAAAGATGACGTATTTTCGAAGTGAGACGATTAAATAGCGGATATAGGAGGTTTTACCCGTTCCGGGTTTGCCATGTAATAGTAACAGCCCTTTTTCATTCCTTTTTGCCAGTCGCTTGTATATGCGTTCATGGATAGGTTTGAAGTCATCGTTGTAGTTGTCCTCTATGCTAAGCTTTGGTTTGGTGACCTTCAATGATTCGGTTCCAAGACCAAAGTGGCCATTTGTCAAAAGAGAAATGAGAGGCTTTGTTCTCCATCCTGGATGTTTAAATCTTACAAACTCCTTCGCCAATGCTTCCACTTTGGGCGAGTCGGTTTTGCAGAAAAGAAGCCTGACAATCTCAAGACGGGTGTCTATGTTAACAATCAAATCTTCATAAATGACATAGAAAATGTCATCATACTCTACAGACTTTCCGCCCCTGTAATCGCGTTTATTGAAGTAATGATACTTTATCTCATTCTTGAAGTTTTCAAGGAACCATTTATTGGCCCGCTTACAGTTGACCTTAATAAGTTTGATAGAATTTGGTAGCAGGTTGAAGTGAGCGATAAAAAGTGTGTAGGGATTGAGGTAGTCCGAATTCTTCTCTTCAAACACGCTTCCCAAGCTGATTTTATTTGAAGTCTTTTCAAACTCATTGATGTTTGCTTCAGGTTGCGATAAACTCTCCATTGTCTATTTGTTTTTGGTGTGGAACAAATATTGGCGACCACTGCGACAAATCGTGTCGCGGTGAAATTTAGGAAGTATTAAAACGAAGCCGTTTTAGAATAACCACTGATTAAGGCTATTTACTGCTTTCTCGTTGTGACCTAGCAAACATTCCATCAGCAAGAGCTCCCCCATTTCTGCGCATCCTCTTCTGCAATTCCAATACTCTGACCCTCTAAATAATTTCGGAGTTCGGCTTTTTTGAATCGTAGACTGCCGTTGAACTTCACATATGGTATCTCTTTCTTGTGGACCTTATTGTACAAGGTGGATTTCGCAATTTGCAGGAATGCAATGGCTTGTTCTACGTTCATGTATTCGTGTTCTTCCGGTTTTTGTGAAAGAACTGCTTCTATTTTCTTTTCTAGTCGGTCCACCTTTTCTAATAGTTGGGCCACCATGAATGGGAGGTTTTCAAATGTTGCTTCTCGGTTGTTCATGCAATACGATTTTAGTGACGTTCAATATCATGATTACGACTCCAAAAGAAGGCTGGAGGTTTCTTCTGTTATTCTAAACGTATTCTTTAGGCATGTGTCATCAACTGCTGCAGATTTGTTATTTGTTTACTGATAAACATGAATCACTTGTCGTTCGAAGTTGTTGGTCGCTTCGTATTGCCAACGTTTAAGACCCACAAAAGCCGCACGGACTCCGTGCGGCTTTTTCCTGTAAACCCTCATTTGAAGTCTCTTATAATCGATTCTCAAACTCGTCCTCTGAATAATTAGTATAGAAGTAAACACCAATAATGATTACAACGACCACTAAAAGAGCAACCTTCGAATTGATTGAGGGCTGCGGAACAGAAGCTATTGCTTTAAAAGGTAAGTATGCAAATTTGATGACGTTCATGGCTTCGGTGCTATTGCGTTAATAATGATTTCGAGGCCATCAAAATGGTCTTCAACTTTCTTGTACGTTTCGGTCCCATCAGGGAGTCTAACGAACACTTCTTGCCCTTGATATTTATCGAATACTGGACCAAGCAGATGCTCATACCTGTCTAATTTGTTTTGAAGTTCTTCTAATCTTTCGTCATCGATTTCTGGAGCTGCAACAAGTTGAGGTCTTACAATTTCTGAATGGCGGTTCTCGCATAGTCCTTCCAAGTATTCACTTAGCGTTATACCGTGTTCTCTTGCCTCCGCAAGGAGGTCTTCTTTTAGTCCTGGGTCACATTTGAACCCTGCGGTTATTTTTCTCATGGCTTTTTGACCTCTAAGGAACAGATGAGTGCAGCCCCGCTTTGAGGTTAGTGATTGTAAGCCTCAGTTAACCGCAATTAACATGTGTTAACCACTTGTTAACCAATAGGTTTACCGAGTTTTCTATGGTTTACCCATCATGGTTCACCAAGGTGCTCCATAGTTAACCTGACCTGTTTAGGTGTTAACACACGTTGACCTTTCCTTAGTTCAAGGCCAGGAACAGTAGAGAGCCAATTCTTCAGGGTGGAAGGATGGACCCCGTAGGCTTGGGCCAGTTCGCCTTTCGACATGGTTTTGGGCGGATTTGTCAGGCTCATGGGGTTTAGGTTAAAAAAAATAGTTTTTGCAAAAAAGTTCACTACCAACACTTCTTACACCGGTATTTGGATATTCTGAAACATTGAAATAGGCTGATTCGGGAGGTAATCCGCTAGGTCTTGGCCTTTCATATTTCCTTCGCTTCGGGCAATGGCCGCCAAGTATTCCGAAACACGAACACCAGACCCTGAAATTCCCGCAGACCTTTCCCGCCACAATTCCTCTTCTCCAACATCTGGATAGAGCGTGATATCACGGTCTTTGAGGACTTGGCTAAAGGTTTTTAGATTGAAATTGCACCCATTCTTCCCACCAGTGGCAATCCAAACAAATAGAGGCATATAGACAGCACAAAGCATGGCGGTTTTTTCACTTTCGACAATACACACTTGTTTCGATGGGTGTATCGCCAAAAGGTGTTCACCGAAAAAACACTGTTTGAGGTTATAATCCTTCACCCCCATTTGATTGTGAACCCGCGTAATTTGGCTTCTCGGTTTCTTTATTCGCTTGCCAGCTTTATCAAAGGCCATGATCTTTCCGCCACGTATGTTCCCTTGCGAGTCTATTTGCCAGAAGACAGCAGCTCCATTCCATTTACGAGACGTGCCCAGATAGTACATTTCAAAAACCTCGTACGCTGAGGATTCTCCACATATTTCTACCATCCAGTTTGCAAAGTTGTTTTGTTCGTACCCTTTACAGGAGGCAAAAACGGTGTCGAACTTCATAAGCGACATCGGAATAGTCCGTTTTTGGGGGAAAGCCTGACGAACCGTATTTCCTGTATCATTTTCTGGCCAAAAGGTGCGGTCACAACTGAAGCATTTACCCAGGTTATCGCAACCTCTGAAAGGGTTGAACTTTCCGTCCTTATTTGATTTGCCACATGGGCAATACTTCACGCGCCATCGATTCTTGTCAAATAACCATTGTTCATTCAACTCCTTCATTATGTAGGAAGTGTCGATTGTGAAGCCTCGGGAAGAAACTTTTCTTTTTCTAGGTAGATAACCCATCCAATATTCATTCTCTTTACTGCAAACCCTATTGTCACAAGCCTTTTCTTGAATTTTTTGAGGTTTACTGGCTGGTAACCGTCCGCTGTGCAATATGTACGGTAGCCATCGTAAATTTCTTTAAACGATTCATACTTGTCCGAAGATGGGACTTTGCCGTTATCTTGGAGGTAAAGCTGCACAGTATCCGAATCTATCATGAATTGATTGAGAATCTGATTACTGACCTCCGAATCAGTGAAGTCCTCTTGTTGCAGTAGTCGTTCAAGTCCTTGCATAACCCAGTTGAAGACACCAGGCAATTCATTTGCTATAATCTTTTTTGCCAGCTGCTTGTCCTGCTCCTTTTTTAGAATAATTACATTAAACGGCAGAATAAGAAAGCGCCTAAAAAACCCATGGGTATGCTCAACTTTCCACGGAAGCTCGTTGGCGTTAAACATTAGTTTGCCGTAGTCTACTAGTGTGAATGGCGATGTATATAAGTGACGTGCTTCAATCGGCTCACCAGATGCCAGCTGTTTGAACTTGTCCGCACTGAGATCACCATTCAGTTCACTCGAATAGTTTAGCAATTTGTTCGCCAGATTTGCTCGGGTAGTGCCAAATTGGTCGCACAGACTCTGAAGAGAGTAGTGTGATATGTTCTCGTTCCCCACCAAGGCCCGCAGTATGTCAAAGATTACTGACTTGCCATTGGATCCCGCTCCATATAGCAGAAGTACTTTCTCAAGTTTAAGTACATGGCCCTTAATGAATATGTAACCAAGGTATTCAGCCAGAATCTTTTGACACGATGGGTCAGGAAGAACCTTGTCTAGGAATGATTGGAACATTGGAGCTGTTGCTTTCGGTTCAAACGAAAATGATAGCTGGTATCTGAGAAAATCCCGCTTGTCGAAGACTCGCAATTCTCGCTTAGTTCTTGCAATGTCGTAAGTACCATTTTTTAGATTGATAGATACCTTATCATCAATTTCTGGAACCATTTGCATCACCCCAGACCTTAGTTGATCGTAGAGCTTTTCCTTGAACTGAAAGTATCGCGATTTGTCTCGTTCAATTCCCAGTTTTTCAGCAGCCTTACCCAGAAATCTTTGGACTATTTCCTTTTCGGTCAATTCCCAGAATGACCCGTTATACAAGTAAACCCCTCCTTGATAGTGACATATACCATATTCCAACTGGTCAATCTTTTCGATGACCTTTTCTGTACAACGAACCAATAGATGGTATTGGCAAACCTTGGTTTTATCAGCATCCGCTTTTAATAGATCAATTTGCCGCTGGATAGATACCTCTTGGTCGTTGTTTTTTTTCTGCCCTAACTCCTTTTCTAGAGTCTGAAGTTTCTTTATATTGATTTCGATGCCTTTGTTGATGAGCATCTTCATGTCAACTTTTTCAAGTTGATCAACAATTTCAGAAAGGACATCACGATAGGATGCTTTTTGACCAGCTAGTTTTTTGGCTTTCGCTTCCTCAATCAGTGCTTTTGGGTTTTTTGGTTGGGCCTTCATGATTTCCTATTTTTTCGTGATTTAGCGGCTTTGCTAAGGGCTTTGTCAACACTATCGGAAATGAAGTCCTCCTGTTGTTTGCCCGTTTTTCTTCTACCAGAGTTCAAGTACTCCATCAGTTCAGACCGATGAAACACCAAGCGCTTATGCTTCTTTAGATGTGGGATTTCACGCTTACTCACCTTTGTGTAAAGGGTGGGCATTGCGATTTGAAGGAATTCAGCTGCTTGCTTCGCGTTTAGAAGCTCATCGCCCTGTTCTGAAACAGCAGGCACTGAAATGATTTCCTCTATGCGGGATATTCGCTTGAGGACTTCCGAAATTGCTTCGGGTAGGTCATTGAAAGAAATTGGTTTTTGAATCATTGAGCTTTGTTTTAGGGCTCAAATCTTGGAAAACAGCAATCTCTGTAAGTACTTATAAGTACTTAAAATTCGTATCTATTCTAAGGATTCAAGTTCATTAAATAAGTAGAGGTAATCAGAATTCACTCGTTCATAAACTTCTCCACTTCCAAGATAATCACAAATGGATTTTAGATCTTTGAGGTGTTTAGTTACGGTTTTGCGACTTGTACGATCACCTGTAAAACGGTCCAATAATTTTTTGTGGTAATGTCGACCATGATTGTCGGCCTGTTTTAACCAGTGCTGATATAGCTGCCCCCCAGAGGTGTGACTGATGCATCCGCACAGTTCTTTAGCTAGCTCCTTTGCTTTACTTCCTTCGTAGCTAGGGCTTGTGATTTTTGTTCTACTATATCGCAAAAACAGGGCACATGGTATCATCTTTAATTTTGTTTCAGCACTGGCCTTCTCAGCACTAATCAGGCTAGATTCTTCATCGCTTGTTGTCCCGAATTGCCCCTTCAAATCTAAGTGGCTGCTCAAAGTCTCATTTACAGAATTCAGGCAGTCTCCGTTAATCGACTCGAAATCAAATATTGCTTGCTTCGTTGGTTTGTGGGATTTCAAATAGTCCTGAAATAAAATCAACCAATCTAGGTAGAGCTTCATTCCGTCTGCGCGACAACTATAGTTCTCATCATCCCTTGCCAGAGGCGTCATCCACGTAGGTCGACCATAAGACAATATGTTGGCATAGGCTTCTCGATAATGTGGAATGTCGTCCTTAAAGTGGATGTAAAGAATCGAAATTGAGTATGGTTCCGTTTTGTCGACAAACTTTTCCGGATATAGATGAAACTGCGCCTTTTCAATTTCTCTAGTAATCTGCATTGGGTCAGCTGTATCACTCCAGCCGCGCTGAAAGTCAGATTTCAACATTCCAAATTCTTGCATTACCTCATTCCAATACATTTCCTTAAGATTGGTTTCGAGCTTGGTTATTTCTTCCGGAGTCATCAGGAATAATACTCGTTCTCCTGAATCATTGTCTTTTTTTTCAATTCCAACACGGCAATGGGAAAGGGGGGCTTCCTCGCCAGCCTCTCGCCAATCTTCGAATGTCCAGTATTTGGTTGTGCGTCTGTTTCGTCCCTCGTTCATTCTATTTTTAATCAAAGTTCATCAGGTTTTTGGCAAGTTCTTTCTTCGCTGCGTCATCAAATCCAGCAAAATAGTTTAAAGTGGTCTTCATGTCGCCATGACCAAGGCTTTCCTGCATGAATTCCATGGACGCCCCGCTGTTGACCGCCCTAGTAGCAAAGCTATGCCTTGCCCAATAAGTTGAGATTTCTGGTAAACCATTAGCCTGACACAGCTTTTTTAAATGTTGATTAACCACCCTAGTGAAGTTCTTAATCTTGCTGTGTTGTTCTTCTGGTCCTTGAGAATCCGAAATTATTGGGAATAGATAAATAGCATCGGAGGAACTATTGCCATATGTTGCGATTATTTTGGATTGTATTTCCGTTAAGAATACAGTGATTGGTTTTTGTTTGCCCTTTTTGGTTCTAGCCGTTTTGGCACGAGTGAAATGGAATCTGTCGAACTCCATTTGGTCTGACTTCAACTTTGCAATATCCTTCATATTCATACCATTACTCATGTAACTGAAGAAGAAAAAATCTCTAGCTTTTTCCTGCTGTGGCGTTGATGGAACACACTCGAACAAGGTTTTAAGCTGCTCCTGAGATAAGGCTTTTTTGGTGTTTCCACCTTCTGGGATGACATACTTTCGTTTTCCAAATGGATATTGCGCCTTTATAACTTCACCCTCCTCAATGGCTTTGTTGAACACATATCGAAGGGTTCGTAGATACATACCGACCGTAGTCAGAGAGCGTCCAGACCTAATCATGAAATCCTCAAATCCCTGCAACCATTTTGGTGTGATTAAGTTGAACATAAGACGGTTGCTTTTTGCAAACTTCATCAGTGCAATCTGGGCATATCGGTAGCTATCGGCAGTACCAATGCGCCCTGTTAATCTTAGGTCTTTGACAATCTCTTCATAATGCCAGAAAACGTTTTGTCGTTCTCCCTTGGGAGTTGAAATCAGTCGATCGAACGATTCAAACGAAAATATTTCCATCTCATCAATGGACTGGTTCGCCTTTCGTAGAATTCGGTCTAGCTTATTCCGAAGCTCCTTAAACTCCTTTTTTGGTCTGGCCTTTTCCCACGTATCCAAAAATTCAGTTTCTGAACAATCCATTCCAGTGGAATAAGGCTTACCAACTTGTGCGCTACCATCCCAGATGTATAACTTTACTGGAAATCTGCCATCTTTTTTTACTCTTCGAGTGTCTAAAAAAAGGGACGCTCGTACCTCATTCCCTCTTGTAATCATAGATTTATAGTCAAAATTATTTGCAAGTAATTTGCAAGTGAAAGTAGCGTATTATCGATAAATACCAACAACAACTAATATGACTATACAGGCCAATTGAGTTCAAATGATGGTTTTAGATAGGTATTCCATGGTTATTGATTACTCTATTCCTTTGACTCATAATCAAGGGGTCCCTGGTTCAAGCCCAGGTGGGCCCACAAAAACCCCGCAATTGCGGGGTTTTTTCTTTTCTTTAGCCTCTACAACAGCTTAAATTCTATGAAAAATCTATTCTTAATTCTCATGCTCCTGTCGGCCATAGCCAATGGGCAGAATCAAACAACAATAACAGAGCAGGTGGTCCCTATGGATGGCGTTAGCAGAAACAGCTTGACGGTAATAATCAAGGATGCCAATACAGAAGACATTAAAAAAGCGTGGAAAAAACACCTGAAGGATCTTAAGGGGAAGGTAAGTGACAAGACCTTCATTTTTGCGGACGATTGCAAAGTGAAAGAAATGGGAGATAACACGTTTGATATTTATTCTGTTGTGGAAGAAGCGACCAATCAGAGCGTAAAACTGGTAGTGGCATTTGATCTTGGTGGTGCTTATCTGAGCAAGTCCGACCATCCTGACAAATTCCTTGTGGCTGAAAAAATCCTTTACGATTTTGCTACAGAACAGGTGCGGGAACTTGTTCGGGCGGAAATAGATGTTACGGGCAAGCTCATCGGAACATATGAAAAAGACCTTTCTGAGCTTGAGAAAGATAAGGCCGGAATTGAATCGGACATTGCCGAGCTCGAAAAAAAGATTGTAGAAGCGAGATTGACCATCGAAGTGAATCTAGGAAATCAGGCCAACAAACAGAAGCAAATTGATGCTGCTAAAGTGGCTCTGGTAGCACTGGAAGTTCGGCTGAAGGCCATTAAGTGATAAACATTTTGCTAGATTTCGGAAGGCGGCCATCGGTCGTCTTTTTTGTATCTATGAGGGATGAAATCTCCAGTCCTCCTTCTCTTGTTGGCCTTTTATGTTTACACCTGTTCAGGTCAAACGGAAAGCCCGTATGTTTTTAACTGGAAACGGGAGCTGATCTATGCTTCAGGGTCTGGCCTTGTAACGGCTGGTGGCCTTCTTACCAGCTATCAGACTCTGCCCCTCACTGAATCTCAAATCAATTCCTTGGATAGGTTCGACATTCCGGGCTTTGACCGCAACGCCACTAAAAACTGGAATCTGAAAGCTGCTCTTGCCAGCGATATAATGGTTTACGGAAGTGTTGCCCTTCCAGCTTTTATGATGATAAACAAGCGGATGCGCAAGGATTTCCTCGTAATTGGATTCATCTATGCCGAAACGGCCATGCTGACCCTTGGTGTGACCGAACTCACCAAAGGATTGGCCAAAAGAGCCCGGCCATTTGTCTATAATCCGGATGTGGATATGAGTGAGAAGACTAGTAGAGATGCGCGCCATTCATTCTTCTCGGGACATACATCGTTAACCGCAGCACTTTGCTTTACCACGGCCAAGATCTTCTCAGATTACTCCGACAACAGAACACACGAAGCCTTGGTATGGACAGGTGCAGTCATTATTCCAGCAATCACTGGGGTTCTAAGATATGAAGCAGGAAAGCACTTCCCCAGCGACATCATTGCCGGCTACTTTGTGGGGGCAACGGTGGGCTACCTCGTGCCTTGGTTACACAGACGAAAACCTTTGACAAAAGGCCTGACCATTTCACCATATGGGTTAAATGATGGCGCGGGTTTGTATCTTAGTTATCAATTATGAAAACGAATTTCCTCTTATCGGTTTTAGCCCTAATTTTTGCAGGCTGCAACTCAGACCCTATTATTGCAGAGGATTATCGCGATGCATTTGTGGGAACATACATAGGCACTCGGACAAACTCTTCTTGGAGTCTGAATAGTCCTTCATCCTCATATGATGTAGCCGATACCATTGAGGTACTTGCTGTGTCTGACTCCTCAGTTACTCTTGATGTAACCGAAATAATCATCAGGTCAGATGGCGAATTCTATGAACATGGTAGCGCAGGCGCATCGAGTTACTTTTCTGCCCGCTTTTTTAACGGAGATAGTCTCATAACTGAGATGAACGGAGGTGGCCTTGGTGGTGGATATCATTCCACCTTCAAAGGAAAAAAATAAGCGTATTAACTTATTTGTCGTATTGACCCAACAATTGCAGCAGCTCATTCAACTTTGGAGAAAGAACCAATTCCGTTCTACGGTTAGTGGCGCGGCCTTCTTTGGTTGAGTTGTCGGCTTTTGGCGAAAACTCTCCTTTACCAGAAGCTGTAAGACGAGTGGCATCAACCCCATCTCCCGTAAGAATACGGACCACAGATGTTGCTCTGGCAACGCTCAAATCCCAGTTGTCTTTGAACCGGGTTGTTTTGATCGGAATACTATCTGTGTGGCCTTCAACCGCCATGTTAATGTCCGTGTTCTTGTTCATCACATCGGCAATTTTCTTCACCGCTTCCACACCTTTCGGTTCTACGGCATCACTTCCAGATTTGAACAGAAGCTTATCGCTCATAGAAACGTAAACCTTTCCATCGCGCATTTCCACGCTCAGTTCATCCGAATCGAATCCCATCAACGCCTTCTTCACCCTTTCATTCAATGCGCTCATAAGCTCATCCTGCTTCTTCAGAATTTCTTCCAGCATTTTCAATCGTTCTTCACGATTTTTAAGAAGGCTTTCTTTATCCGCCAATTCCTGTTGCTTTTTGGCAAGATCGCTACTCAATCCGGCCACTTGCGCACCTGACGAAAGCTTCAATTGATCGTGTTCCTTCTTTTTGTTGGCAAGATCTTCTTCAAGAATTCCCGCTTTCTTTTCTGATGCTGCCAGTTTATCTTTCGTGTTCAACAGGTCTTTTTCTGTTGATTTCAAAACCCCTTCCAGATCTGCTGTTCTGCCACACAACGAATCACGTTCATGCACCGCCTCTTTGAATTTCTTTGATTGAAAGGTCTGCTGGCCTTCGGTATAAGGCTCACCGCAAGGTTTGACCGATGCACAGGATGATATCATGGCAGAGATCACTACAAATGCCACTAGATATTGAATAGAAAATCGTTTCATGGGGAAGTATTTATGCCGCTAAATTAGCCCCTGCACGAAGCGTAATTCCAGTCATTTGCTAATGTTATTCACCATCCGAACTGTATAGCTTTGAGATGATGGACAATCGAGCTATAGGTTCTTAAATAGTTGACATCAAATAGCCACAGATGCACGGATTTTCACAGAAAAAACTGGTCCGCAGGGATTCCGAACAGCGAGCCGCAAGTGGATCCGCGAAATCCACGCGAGCCGAATGAGCGTTAAAAGTTAAATCCGTTTGCCCTGCCTGCTCATTAGGTGAGGGGGGTGAACATATCATTTCCTATTTTCGTCAGACAACTAACCCATACAAGGTTCGTTCTTGATTTGAACCTGCTTCCCTATGCATTTGCTTAAGTCTTTTATTGGAGGATTGACCTTGTCCTTACTGATTACCGTTTCCGTTTTTGGACAGGAATGCGGAATCATCTACGTTTCTCCAAGCGGTGCAAGCTCAGGAACGACCGGAACACGCGCAAATCCTGCTAGTCTGAGCCACGGACTCACATTGGCGAACGTCACAAATAACGTGCTGTGGCTTGCTGCCGGCACCTATACCATCACCGATTTTCTTCCCATCCCAACCAATGTCACTATTGAAGGTGGTTTTAACGCTGCTTGGATTAAGAGCAATTCTACGCCTTCAATAATTAGCCGTACTGCTGCAAATCCTCTGCCTAATCCCGCAAATGCGCTGGTCGGTCTGGCCGGATTAAACGCATCTGGTTTTCGCTTACAGGACCTGACTATCAATGTGGCGGCAGCCCCATCAGCAGGTATTTCGGTTTACGGGATTTATTTGGCCTCTTGTTCCAACTACAATATTGTGCGCTGCGAAGTGAACACTGGAAATGGTGGTGCTGGTGGCGCAGGCGGTGCTGGTGGTATATCGCATCAACGACTCGTTCAAAGCTTATGGCGAAGACATTTTTTGGCTTGATTTCCGCGTGTTTGACCGTTGGGGAAAGCAACTTTTCTTCACCGATGACATACTTGTGGGTTGGGATGGCACAGACAGCAAAACAAAGAAAG
>Ga0209702_10004042_pt1 | contig 22040 bp, 23 predicted proteins | sample FRY01_FD_187210 | JGI IMG/M metagenome (GOLD analysis project Ga0209702, IMG submission 187210) | Freshwater microbial communities from Lake Fryxell liftoff mats and glacier meltwater in Antarctica - FRY-01 (SPAdes) (version 2) | ecosystem: Environmental > Aquatic > Freshwater > Ice > Glacier... | reverse complement strand
TAAATATGATTTACAAGATTTAGTAAAAGATATGATGCAAAGTGATGTAAAATTGATGAAGAAAGATCAGTATTTAAAAGATGGTGGTTACACTACTTTAAATTATTTTGAGTAATAGTACAATAACAATAATTTTAGGTTAAAAAACATGCTCAGTTTAATAGGAAGAAGTGAAAAATTATTTGTGAACGATATTAAAAACTATGAAGATAGACTTTCTAATATAGTTTCTCAATCAAAGTTTTTAGTTCTTGGAGGTGCAGGTTCAATCGGTCAAGCTGTAACAAAAGAAATATTTAAAAGAAATCCGTTAAAACTTCATGTTGTTGATATAAGTGAAAACAATATGGTTGAGTTGGTAAGAGATATTAGAAGTTCTTATGGTTATATTGATGGAGATTTTAAAACATTCGCTTTAGATATTGGTTCTGAGGAGTATGACGCTTTTTTTGAATCAGATGGTAATTATGATTATGTTTTAAATCTTTCTGCATTAAAACATGTTAGAAGTGAAAAAGATCCGTTCACTTTAATGAGAATGATTAATGTAAATATTTTTAATACAGATAAAACGATAGAACAGTCTATAAAAAAAGGTGTTAAAAAATATTTTTGTGTATCTACAGATAAAGCCGCAAATCCTGTTAATATGATGGGAGCTTCGAAAAGAATAATGGAAATGTTTGTAAACAGAAGAAGTAAGGACATAAATGTATCTATGGCTCGTTTTGCAAATGTAGCCTTTTCTGATGGCTCTTTATTGCACGGTTTTAACAAGAGAATTGAAAAGAAACAGCCTATAGTTGCACCTAATGATATTAGAAGGTATTTTGTTATTCCTGAAGAGTCAGGAGAACTGTGTTTAATGTCTTGTATTTTTGGTGAAAATAGAGATATTTTTTTTCCTAAGTTAAATGAAAACCTTAATTTGATTAAGTTTTCAGATATTGCAGTACTTTACCTAAAGGAAAAAGGATTAAAACCAGTTATCTGCGATACAGAAGAGCAAGCTAGAAGTTATTTTAAAGAAAATAAAACGGATCGCAACTGGCCTTGTCTTTTTACAAAATCAGATACATCTGGAGAAAAAGACTTTGAAGAATTTTTTACTGAAAGTGAAAAACTTGACATGAATAAGTTTGATAAATTAGGGATTATAAAGAATGAATTAAATTATCAAGAAGAAATGCTTGTTCTTTTTGAAAAAGGGATTATTAGCTTGAAAAGAAGCAAAGTTTGGGATAAGAAAAAAATAAAAGAACTTTTTAATTATATGATACCTGATTTTGGACATAAAGAAACAGGTAAATATTTAGACTCAAAAATGTAATTATGAGCAGTTTTCATGACACAATTTCTTTTATTAAGGAGCAATATAATACGAATGAATTCATTCCGCTGCATGTTCCAAAATTTACGGGAAATGAAAAAAAATATGTTTTAGAAACTATTGATAGCACATTTGTATCTTCTGTTGGAGCTTTTGTTGATCAATTTGAAGCGGTGATGGCACAAATTACCAATACACAAAAGGCTGTTGCGGTAGTAAATGGTACGGCAGGAATTCAGGTTGCTTTGCGACTAGTAGGTGTAAAAACGGGTGATGAGGTATTGACACAAGCACTTACTTTTGTAGCTACAGCTAATGCCATTACCTATTGTAATGCATATCCTGTTTTCTTAGATGTTGATTTAGATACTATGGGATTGTCTCCTAAAGCAGTTGAAAAATTCTTAAATGAATTTGGAGATTTACGAGAAGAAGGTTGTTTTAATAAAAAAACAGGTAGAAAAATCAGTGCTTGCTTACCCATGCATACTTTTGGCTTTCCAGTACATTTAGACGAATTGATTAGAATCTGTAATTCATGGAAAATTCCAATAGTTGAAGATGCGGCGGAATCATTAGGAAGCCAATACAAGGGAAAACCAACTGGAAGTTTGGGAGAAGTTGGTGTTTTTTCTTTTAATGGGAATAAAATAGTTACTAGTGGTGGTGGTGGTGCCATTGTTACTAAAAGTATCGCTTTAGGCGAAAAAGGTAAATACCTGACTACTACTGCCAAAATCCCACATAGCTACGAATATGTACATGATGAATTAGGCTATAATTATAGAATGCCCAATCTAAATGCAGCGCTGGCTTGTGCGCAATTAGAACAACTGGATGATTTTTTAGAAAATAAACGAACACTTGCACAAGAATATAAAACCTTTTTTAATGATAAAGGAATTTTATTTAGAACTGAAACAGCAGATACCAAAGCTAATTATTGGTTGATGTGTGTGGAGTTAGGGAACAAACAGGAGCGCGACTTATTTTTGAAAACAACAAATAGTTCTAATGTTATGACCAGACCTATATGGCAGTTGATGTATCGTTTACCGATGTATGCTCATTGTCAAAAAGACAATCAGTTGAATGCTGAGTTTTTGGAAGAAAGAATTGTAAATATTCCTAGTAGTGTTAGATAAATTAAGATGAAAAATAAAAATTTAAATATACTTTTTCTTGGGGGCGCTAAACGAGTTTCTCTTGCAGAAAAATTTATCGATGAAGGTAAGGAAATGGGTGTAGACATTAATATTTTTTCATATGAATTAGATATAGATGTTCCAATTTCATTAGTAGGAGAGATTATTATCGGATTAAGATGGAATGATAGTAATTTATACAATCATTTATTAGAAATTATTGATACCAAAAAAATAGATATAATATTGCCCTTTTTAGATTATGCAACTATTGTTGCTGCTAAACTAAAAAAACTGACAGAGGGTAAAAATGTTTTTATTCCTGTTTCGGATGAAGAAAGATGTGAAGTTTTTTTTAATAAAAAGTTTGCGAATACATGGTGCATTAAAAATGATATAAAGGTACCTAGCAATATTGATAAATATCCATTAATTGCCAAGCCTATACATGGATCGGCTTCAAAAGGGATCTTAGTACTTGAATCGTTACCAGAGCTTAATAATCTGGCAAATAAAGAAGACTATTTGATTCAGCAGTTTGTCAAAGGTAGGGAGTATAGTATTGATGTTTATGTTTCTCCCCTGGATAAGCAAATTATTTCAATTGTTCCAAGGATAAGATTGGAAACGCAGGGAGGTGAATCTATTAAGTCGATTACACTCAAAGAAGAATTTTTGATTAATTTTAGCAGGGAAATTATTATGAAGACAGGGTTAGTAGGTCCACTTACACTTCAATTGATCGAGAATTCAGTAACCAAAGACCTTTACTTTATGGAAATCAATCCGAGGTTTGGTGGTGCAGTATTGAATTCAATTTTTGCGGGGGCAAATTCTCCGGCATACCTTTTAAATGATTTTTATAAAATAATGAATACTTATAATGAAGATTGGATTGATAGTTTTTTAATGATACGTCGATTTTCAGAACACTATAAAATATGCAAATAATAATTGATATGGATGGTACTATTTGTACTGAGGAAAGAACTTATAGCAGATCAATGGCTAAGCCGCTTGATAATGCAGTTGAATCTGTTAATGGCTTATACGACGAAGGACATACTATAATTATCTATTCTGCCCGTACCTGGATGGAATATGAGATGACAGTGGATTGGTTAGCAAGATATGGCGTTAAATATCATCAATTGATGTTAGGAAAACCAGTTGGAGATGTTTGGATTGATGATCGAGCAATTACATGCAATGGATGGATTAATGTAAATAAAGTTTTGGACGAAAAAAGTAAGAAATAATGAATAAAGTTTTAATCATTGCTGAAGCCGGAGTAAATCATAATGCTGATATTAATATTGCAAAAAAATTGATCGATGTAGCTAAAGGAGCGGGTGCTGATATCGTTAAATTTCAAACAGCTGTTCCTGAATTAGTAATGACTGAGCAGGCCGAAAAAGCTGTTTATCAAATTGATAATACAGGGATAGCTTCTGAAAGCCAATTGGATATGGCTAAAAAAATCCATCTCCCTCTTGATGCTTATAAAGAACTGCTGGAGTATTCAAATAGCATTGGGATAAAATTTTTGTCAACACCGTTTGACCATGTTTCTATTGAATATTTATACAATCTGGGATTGGATATATTTAAGATACCTTCCGGAGAAATAACAAATCTTCCATACCTTCAGAGAATTGGTAGTATGAAAACAAACGTAATTCTCTCTACAGGTATGTCTACACTTCATGAGATAGGTGCAGCATTGGATGTTTTAATAGTAGAAGGAACATCACGAGAAAATATTACAGTTTTACATTGTAATACAGACTATCCTACTAAGATGACAGATGTAAATCTTAGAGCGATGCTTACTATTGGTGAAACATTTGGTGTAAAAATAGGCTACTCAGACCATACTTTGGGCATCGAAGTGCCGGTTGCTGCTGTTGCAATGGGAGCTACCCTTATCGAAAAACATTTTACATTAGACCGTTCTATGGATGGTCCGGATCACTTAGCTTCTCTTGAGCCGGGTGAGTTAAAAATAATGGTTAATTCTATCAGGAATATTGAAAAAGCTTTAGGGAGGGCAGAAAAAGTGCCTACTGAATCTGAATCGAAAAATATAGTCATTGCGAGAAGGAGTATTCATCTGATGAATGAATTACCGATAGGGCATAGTATAACTGAAAAAGATCTAATAATGAAGAGACCGGGAGATGGAATCTCTCCTATGAACATTAAAGATGTTTTAAATATGAAATTAAATAAAAATGTTTTGAAAGATCATAAACTTTCGCCTGACGATTTAGTTTAAACATACCAAATATGCTTAAAATAGCCTTACTTACAAGTTCGAGAGCAGATTATAGTATTTACTATCCTCTGATCAAAGAGATTCATAAAAATGAGTCATTTGAATTGGATATTATCGCATTTGGCAATCATAATTCTTTGATTTATGGAAATTCATGTGATAGAATTGAAGAAGATGGTTTTATTGTAAAATATAAAATTGATGCTTTAGTTCTTGGTGAATCTCCTGAATCTATTTCTGATTCTATGGGCATGACGATGATAAAATTCTCATCGATATGGAAAATAGAAAATTATAAACTGATTATCTGTTTAGGAGATCGTTATGAAATGTTTGCTGCAGTAGCATCTTCGGTTCCGTTTAATATTCCTGTTGCGCATATTTCAGGGGGAGAAATTACACTGGGAGCTATAGATAATATTTTTAGGAATAGTTTGACAGTAATGTCAAAATTTCATTTTACGTCTACTGAACAATATAAAAATCAAGTTATTAAGATACTTGGCGAGGATTGTGCAAAAAATGTATTTAATGTCGGTGCGTTAAGTATAGATAATTTAAAAAATATTGATTTTCTTTCTCTTGAAGAGTTTAAAAATGGGTTCAATATTGACTTAACGAAAAAAAGTATTTTAATTACTTTTCATCCTGAAACAATCTCTTATGAGAAAAATGTAAATTATACAGATGAGTTGATAGGGGCATTAGGAGAATTAAATTCCTACCAGCTGATCATCACAATGCCTAATACTGACACAATGGGTAATATGATCCGCCAAAAATTGAAGGATTTTATAAGTTCAAACCCTAATGCAGTTGGTATTGAGTCTTTTGGTACAGTTGGATATCTAACTTGTATGAAATATTGTGAATTCATGTTAGGAAATACATCAAGTGGCTTTGTTGAAGCATCTTTTTTTCCAAAATTTGTTATTAATCTTGGAGACAGGCAAAAGGGAAGAATTGAGACACCTAACATTTATACAACAGCCATTACCAAAGAAGATATCTTGGATTCTGTAAAAAAAATTGAAACTACTCCGTTACCTGAAAATTGTAATATATATGGCAGTGGTAATTGTTCTTCTAAAATAATAAATGTTATTAAAAAAAGACTTTAGTGTTTTTTATGAATATTTTATATTAAAAAAAATGAGAATATATAAAGACCACTTAATTCTTTCCGGAAGTACGGTAAAGCAAGCACTGATTATTCTCGATGAACTTGCTCACGATGCTATAGTTTTTGTTGTTGACGAAAATGATAAGCTATTGGGTGCACTTACTGATGGTGATGTTAGGAGAGGGTTGATTAAAGGGTATACGACCGAAAGTATTGTTGATGAAATCACACAAAATAACCCTAGATACATTACAAAGGGAGAAAATAATTTAAATAAAATTATTGAATATCGAGAAGCTAATTATAGGATTGTACCTGTACTTGATGAAAACGGTAGAATTGTGAATATTATAAATTTCAGAAAAATTAGATCCTATCTGCCAATTGACGCTGTAATTATGGCAGGGGGCAGAGGACAACGGCTACAACCTTTAACAGATTCTGTTCCAAAACCATTATTGCGAGTTGGAGATAAAGCAATTATGGAGCATAATCTTGATCGCTTGGCTTTATATGGTATTGATGATTTTTGGGTTTCTGTTAAATATTTGGGTGAGCAGATTGAAAACCATTTTGGAAATGGTAAAGAAAAAAATATTGCAATAGAATATGTTTGGGAAGACCAACCATTGGGGACAATTGGAGGTGTTTCTCAAATTAAAAACTTTGAACATGATTATATATTAATTACAAATTCAGATATACTAACTAATATTGATTATGAGCAATTTTTCCTTGAATTCTTGTCGAAGGATGCTGATTTGGCAGTTTTAACAATTCCATATCAAGTAAGTATACCATATGCAGTCTTAGAAACAAATGATGGGAATGTAAAAAGTTTTAAAGAAAAACCTACATATACTTATTATTCTAATGGTGGTATTTATTTAATTAAAAAAGAAATGTTAAAATATATTCCTAGTAACACATTTTTTAATGCTACTGATTTGATGGAAGAATTGATTAAAAAAGATTTAAAAGTCATATCGTTTCCTTTTTTAGGATATTGGTTAGATGTTGGTAAGCATGAGGATTTTGAGAAAGCTCAAATTGATATTAAGCTCATAAAATTATAATGAAAATTCTATATTTAATTCCTGCACGTAAAGGATCAAAAGGACTTCCAGATAAGAATGTGAAAGTTTTAGGAAATAAACCTCTGATTGCTTATACGATTGATTTTGCTCTGAAAAACATAAAAGAGGGTGATGAATTATGTATTTCAACTAATGATGATAAGGTTCTTGAAATTGTTACTGATTTAGGGATTAATGTTCCATTTAGACGTCCTGAAGAGTTAGCAACAGATGAGGCTAATTCGTATGATGTAATTATGCATGCAGTAAAACATTATGAAAATATAGAGAAATTTTTTGATGTTGTATTGCTTTTGCAACCTACATCTCCTCTACGTTCTCAAGATGATTTCGACAACTTAATAAAGGAATATTCAGATTCAATTGACATGATTGTAAGTGTAAAAATGGTAAAAGATAATCCTTATTTCAATCTATTTGAAGAAGATAATTTAGGGTTTTTAGAAAAAAGTAAAAAAGGAAATTTTCAAAGACGACAGGATGTTCCTTCAGTATTTGCTTTTAATGGGTCAATGTATTTAATGAATGTAGATTCTCTAAAAAAAATGGCTATTGGTAATTTTAAGAAAATTCGAAAAGTGGTAATGCCAGATGAGAGAAGTGTTGATATTGATACTTTTGCAGATTGGAATTTAGCCGAATTTTATTTAAAAAATAAAATATAACAATAATGAAAACAACCCGAATAATACCTCGATTAGACATAAAAGGACCTAATTTGGTGAAAGGTATACATCTTGAAGGACTAAGAGTATTAGGTAAGCCATCGGATTTTGCAAAATATTATTATGAACAAGGCGCTGATGAATTGATGTTCATGGATGTTGTAGCCTCTTTATATGAAAGAAACAGTCTTCATGATATAATAACTGAGACTGCAAAAAAAATATTTATTCCTATTACAGTTGGGGGCGGACTGCGGTCTATTTCTGATATTAAGGAAGTTCTTCGGGTAGGTGCAGACAAAGTATGTTTGAATACGGCCGCAATCAAAAATCCACAATTGATAAAAGAGGCAGCTAGAATGTTTGGTTCTTCAACTATCGTTATAGCGATTGAAGCTATAAAAGAACATGAAGGGAAATATTTAGCTTATACAGATAATGGTCGTGAATATACCGGTATAGATGTTTTCGAATGGGCACAAAGAGTAGACGAACTTGGAGCTGGAGAAATTGTTATTACATCGGTTGATAGAGAAGGGACTGGAGAAGGATTTGATGCAGAACTTATTGCTAAAATAAGCAACTTAGTCAGTATTCCTGTGATAGCACATGGTGGAGCTGGAAAAAAACAAGATGTTGTTGATGTATTGCAGGCATGTAGTCCAGATGCAGTGATGATTTCGTCATTACTTCATTATAATTTTATAAAAGAAAACGAATCTGCCGCTTCTGAACTTGAGGGCAATGTGCAATTTCTAAAACAAAAAAGAAGTTTCCATACTTTTGAACCATGTAGTATAGCGGATGTCAAAAAAGAATTGCTTATTAATGAAATTGAATGCAGATTATAATGGATAACGGTAAAAAAAAAGTAATTATAATTGATTATCAATTAGGTAATTTATTCAGTGTCAAACAAGCATGTGATAGTATAGGGATAAATGCTGAAATTAGTTCAAATAAAGAGGATATTTTGAATGCAGATGCTTTGATTCTGCCAGGCGTAGGAGCTTTCATTGAAGCAATGATTAATCTGAAGAAATTTGGTCTTGACTTTGCAGTACAGGAAAAAGTAAAAAACGGGACTCCTATTTTTGGAATTTGTCTTGGGCTACAATTACTTTTTACTAAGAGTGAAGAGTTTGGTGCGGGTAAAGGACTAGACTTAATTTCGGGAGTGATTAAAAGATTTCCTCAAAAGGTGGAAGAAAAAATTGTAAAAGTACCACACATTGCGTGGAACACTATTTATAAATTGCAACAAGATTGGAAAAATTCTGCTTTATCTGAATTGGAGGAAAATGAATTTATGTATTTTATACATTCTTATTATGTGAAGCCAACTACTGATTCTTGTATTTTAACAAATACAAATTATGATGGAATCGAGTTCTGTTCTTCTATTTTGCAGAACAATATTTTTGCGACTCAATTTCATCCAGAGAAAAGTGCAGATAAAGGAATTTCAATATATAGAAACTGGGCGCTAATTAATAACTTATTATAATGTCAGAAAATAAAAAATTAGAAGCATACTATGGTTTGCCTCAAGAAGTGAATTTTTGTACGAAATGTGTAATGTCAAATCAAAGACCTACATCTGCAGTGGAGTTTAAACATACAAAAGACAGTAAAAAAACAACCATGAATTTTGATGAGCATGGTGTTTGTGATGCTTGTAGAACTGCCGAAATTAAGGATAATATCGATTGGGGTATGCGTGAAGAAGAGTTAGTAGCACTTCTTGATAAGTATAGAAAAAATGACGGTTCTTATGATTGTCTAGTTCCAGGAAGTGGTGGTAAGGATAGCGCTTATCAGGCGCATGTATTGAAATATAAATACAATATGAATCCATTGACAGTAACATGGCCTCCAATTTTGTACACAGATTATGGTTTGAAGAACTGGAAAAATTGGTTGGATTCAGGTTTTGATAATATTTCTTTTTACCGTAATGGGAAAGTAATGAAGTTATTGACTAAACTCTCTATTGAGAATCTGTTACACCCATTTCAAACCTTTATTCTTGGTCAGAAAAACCTAGCCCCAAAAATTGCAGCTCAGCATGGAATTAATCTTATATTCTACGGAGAAAATGAAGCGGAATACGGAAATCCTTTAGCTGACAACACTACTTCATTGCGTGATAAGTCCTACTTTAGTTTTGAGCATCTAGACGAAGTATATTTAGCAGGTGTTTCAATTAAAGATTTGATGGAAAAGTATGAGGTACGATTAAGTGATTTGATGTCATTTTTACCTCCAAAACTAGAAGATCTAGAAAAAGCAAATATAGAAGTGCATTACTTGGGTTATTATCTAAGGTGGACACCGCAAGAAGTATATTACTACGCCGTTGAAAACACTGGTTTCAAGGCTAGGCCTCATAGAACACAGGGTACTTTTAGCAAGTATAGTGGTATCGATGATAAAATTGACGATTTGCATTTTTATACGACATTTATAAAGTTTGGTATAGGCCGTGCAACATACGATGCCGCACAAGAAATTAGAAACAGACACTTGACAAGGGAGGAAGGAGTTGCATTAGTGAATCGATTTGATGGAGAATTTCCTGATCGTTACTTCAAAGATATTATGGAGTATATTGGTATGACAGCCGAAGAATTTCATGATTTATGCGATAAATTTAGATCGCCACATTTGTGGGGCAAAGACGAAGAAGGGAACTGGAAATTAAGGCATAATGTGTCTGGAAAAGGGTTAAAAGATTAATTTCAACTATTTAATTTTGAATAACTATAAAGTGTTTTTTTTTGTTAGAGATGATGCGATATTTTTAATTTTAAAAAACACCACGATTAAGTGATAAACTAAGAATGAAGCAAAATATATTATTTTTTAGTAGGTGTGATCTAACACATCTCTACGGGCAATTACATAATTATTTAATTTTAGATTTTAATATTATCCATGTTGCGTATTCAACGCTTGAAGCAGATATTCTTCAAAAAAAATACGGTATCGAGAATGTAATTAATTTTAAAGAGCGTGTTCTTTTAGCTGAGAGAGAAACTGTAGTTGATGAAACGTTTTTAAAAAAATTAGATAATTTATTTAGGACGCAAACAGATGATAAGTTTACACTTAATGGTGCTATTCAAAGTGATAGAACCTTTAACAATATGGACTATGATGCTGCGCTTTTAATTACCTCACTTTATTATAATGCGTGGCAATCAATATTTTCGCTTTTAAAGGTTGATTTTTTTATTCATGAGCCAGTATCTTTGATGATGAATCAAATGGCTTGCGTTCTATGTAAAGAACAAGGCGGAATATATTCCACACATATAATGGTACAAGGAGAATCCAAGTATAATTTCATTATGGTTGATGATTGGAATGGAGTACCTACTGAAATGAAAAGGATTTATGAGAATATTTCGGATAATGATATCTTAATTAATGAAGACAGAATAGCTTCTTTTTTAACTGGCTTTAGAGCTTCTTTTTCTGTTTTCTTTGATGTGATGGGATCTGGCAAACCAACTGCTAGATTATATTTCAATCTGCTCAAAAATGCAATTAGAGATCAGGCAGTACTGTTGTTTTCTCATAAAAAGTTAAGCAAAACTAGAGATAATATTGAAGTGTTTTTGCTGGAAAATCAACTAAATTTGAAAAGATTAAAGAATTTTAGAGCCTACAAGGCGGTAAAGTATGATGCTTATGATACAGGAAAGAAATTCTATTTCTACCCACTTCATTTAGAGCCTGAGGCTGTAGTTCTCTATTGGGCTGATGGATTGTATACCAATCAAGTCAAATTGATTGAAAACATTGCAGCACAACTACCGCCAGATACTTTTTTATATGTAAAAGATCATCCGCATTTATATGGCTATAGAGACATCTCAGACTATAATCGTATTCAGGAAATACCTAATGTTAAATTATTACCACCACATCTTCCAGGGAAAAAAATTATTATTGATTCAATGGGCGTTATAACCATTAACGGAACCGCAGGTTTTGAAGCTTTATTACTAAATAAACAAGTAATTGTATTTGGATCAGCATTCTACGCAATTTCAAAAAGAGTTAAGTATGTGAAGAACATAAGAGATTTAAGAAATGTAATTTACAATTTGGATCCTATAGATCCTGCAGATGATCTAGAAATAAAAAGATTTGTGTTCGCTTATATACAAGCACAAAAAAAGGGATTTACAGATTTTTATATCAATTTAGCCAACAATATTGAAATTGATATGACACAAAACATACAAGATGCAGCTACATGTTTAACTGAATTTTTTAAAACTGCCAAAAAATAATAGAGAGGTATAATTGCCTTCAGTATTATGAGAAAACTGTCTTTAAAAAAAGAAGTTGCTTTGCAGCTTTTACGTAGTAGTTCTTTTATCTTTATTGCCATTAATATTTTAGTTGCTTTTTTAGGCTTTGTGCGTTCCTTTGCTTTTATGAAGTTTTTTGATTTTAAAGAACTAGGAATTATAACATTAGTAAGCACGGCTGCGGCTTTGATCGGTTTTTTTCAAATAGGTCTTATAAACGGAGGCTATAGAATTATAGCACTTCAAGATGAAAATTTAAGAACTAAAACGAATAATGTTGTATTTTCTTTTTTTGGAATATTACTAATTGCCTTAGTTTTAGGTTCAATTGTTGGTTATTTTTTAGGGTGGTTTCCCAATGTTTTAATTCTAATTGTTGTAAATGTTTTGGGAATTGGTATACTTGTAAATAATTGGCTGACTAATACTTTAATTGGTGGAAGTGAATTTAAAAGATTAAATATTGCAAACGCAATTAGCGCTTCGGCTAGTCTATTGTGTTTGATTTTAGCTTTTTATTTTGGCTTGTATGGTGCTCTTTTAAGTTTAGTCATACAGCCTATATTATTTATTGTACTTGTGTTTACCACTGATAACAAAGAGTTACCTACAAAATTTGATTTTGATCTCAAGCATATAAAATACATTCTAAGTTTTGGCTTTATACCTTTTATTTCTGGTATCTTTTTTATGCTGTATCAGCAAATTGAAAGATGGAGCGTAAATTTATTTTTAGGACCTGAAGCATTAGGTCAAATGTACTTAGTTTTTTTAACGACCACACTATGGATTTTAGTGCCAACCTCTTTTTTAAACTTGTTCTTTCCCAAAGCAATTAAATTCCATACTGAAAGAGATTTATTTAACTTTAATAAAATTATCAAACTAAACATAATTATCAGTTTTCTATACTGCATTACTATATCTGGTATTATTTTGGTTTTATTGAAACCATTTGTCGGCTTTTTTTTTCCTAAACATCTACCTTATGCATTTTTGGTTTTCTTGGTATTACCAGGTTTGATATTTAGGACACTTTTGGATCCAATTTCGCTATATTTGAATAGCATTGTTCGCTTAAAACCTATTTTCTGGAGTGATTTTCTGTCTACAATTATTTATGTTTTGTGCATACTATTTTTATTTCTCAATAATTCGTTTACGCTAAGTAATTTTATCATTTGCTTTAATATTTACATATGTTTTAAATTTTTGTATTTATTGTTTGATTGCTTAAATTTCAGAAAAAATAAAAAATGATTAGTATAGTACAAATTGTAAAGATAAAAATGTTGAATTTTTATTGGAAGTATAGAAATTTTAACGAAGGACTCAAGATCTATAATTACAAATTGTCGCCCAGAACTCAATTAGGAGTAAAAACGATGGTTAGAGGTGAAACTGAAATTGGTAATATCACACTTGGAGATTACTCATATATTAGTGGTCCAAGAAGTTATGTTGAGGAGGCTAAAATTGGTAAATTTTGCTCAATCGCAAGACAAGTTGTTATTGGCGTGTCTGGTCATAATTATGAATGGGTAACCACTAGCCCCATAATAGTTTCTTCAGAATACGGATTTATTCCCAATGACAAAAAAGAGCCTCAGAAAAGCATGCCAATTATTGGAAATGATGTTTGGATTGGCATGAATGCTATAATCATGCGAGGGGTAGTGATTGGAGATGGAGCTGTTGTAGCTGCAGGAGCAATCGTTACCACAGATGTTAAACCGTATTCCATTGTAGGTGGCATTCCAGCCAAGCATTTAAAATATAGATTTTCTGATGAACAGATTCAAAGTTTACTTGAAATCAAATGGTGGGATTGGGATAAGGAAAGAATTAAAGCAAATGCTCACTTGTTTTATAATATAGAAGATTTCATAACACAAAACACATAAGTTCCAATGTTGATTTTACTTTTTAGAAGTTTTAAAATTAGATTATTTCGTATGTTCTATAAATCAAAGTTTAAGAGCTTTGGTACTAAGTCTGGAATATATTCGCACTTAAAAATAGATGGAATTAAAAATATAAGTATAGGCAACAATGTTAACGTTGCTTATAAAACTTGGCTTGCAGCGCTTCCGCACACTGGCGCTGGTAAATGTGAATTAATTATAGGAGACGGTACTTCGATTGGAAATTTTAACCATATCTATGCTACCCAATCAATAATAATAGGAAAAAATGTACTGACCGCTGATAAGGTATATATTTCTGATAATTTGCATAGTTACGAGAATGTATTGTTACCAATTATAAAACAACCCATAAAGCAGATCGCTTCGGTGGTAATTGGAGATGGATGTTGGTTGGGTGAAAATGTTTGCGTGATAGGAGCTAGTGTAGGAAAAAATTCAGTGATAGGAGCTAACTCCGTTGTTACTAAGGATATTCCTGACTTCTGTATTGCAGTTGGTTCTCCAGCTCAAGTAATTAAAAGATATTGTTTTGAAAGAGAACGATGGGTGAGAACGAATAAAAATGAAAATTTTTAATTTATACTAAAATTATGTTTAAGAAGTGTTTTATATTGATTATCATATTTTTAAGTGCCGCTTGCAGCATCAGTGAAACAATACAGATCAAACAACCGGAGAACAAAATAAGCGGCGAGACTATAACATTGTCAGGATTTGCAGAAAATAGTTTACTTAAGAGCAACATTTCTAACTTGAAAGTTTATTCTTTTAATAAAGAAAAAAATAAAGTTTATTATAAAGAAAATATAGATTATGTAACTGCCGGCAATCGAATCAAAAGAATTAAAGATTCAAAAATACCCAACTTTGCATTACACAAAGTAGTTCTAAATGATGATTTGAGATTTACATTTTCAGCATCACCTAGAAACCCCGAATTAACTATCGAATATCAGGTTTTTTGCGATTATGGTTATACTGATGCGGAGTCACTTGAAGGACATTATAAGAATAGCTTTCTATCTCCTGAAATTAAAGAAAAATTAAAAGATAAAAAGGTAATTAAAATTGCTGTAATTGGAACTTCAATATCTGCTGGAGCACATACTTTTGCGCAGTATTACGAAGGGTCAGACAGAGAAACTTACCCTCACTTAGTAGCTACAGCAATCAAAAATAAATTTGGTTCTCAAGTAATTATTAATAATTACTCAAAGGGAGGTAGTTCTCTATCCTATTTAGAAGATTCCTATGAAACTATAATAGCAGAAAATTATGACTTGATTTTTATAGAGTTCGGTATGAATGATCATTTATATTCATTTTGGTTCGAACAATTACCAAATTTTGAATCTGTAATGTCTTCATTTTTAAAAACTTCACGTGAAAATAATGTAAACATTGTATTAGTAGGCTTTTTTCAACAAAATACGTTGTGGGATCTAGAATTTGCGTGTTCAACAAATGCATATAATCAAGTGCTTTTTAATATTGCTGGTAATTTCAATTGTTTTTTTGCAGATATCAATAAGGAGTTTGCAAAATACAGTCAAAAAAAAATCAATCAAGATCTTTGTGGTGACTATATGCATCATCCAACTACCTTCGGACATCAGCTTTATTACAAAACAATAATGCCAATCTTCTTGGAAGATACTGTCAGTGATAAATCATTGTATAAGTTAATAAACTAAAAAATATAAGTATCCAACATAAGATATTGGAATACTATTAATTTCAAATCTCACATTTAAAAATAAGGTATGAAGAATATATTAATTACAGGCGGAGCAGGTTTTATTGGATCAAGCTTAGCACTTGCATTGATCGAAAAGGGGTATAATGTAACCGTTTTAGACAATTTGTCAACGCAAATACACGGAGAAAATGCAGAGGAGAATTCCTTTTTGTTTTCTAAAATAAGGAATAAAGTGAACTTTATTAAAGGTTGCGTTACCTCCAAGAAGGATTGGATTAAAGCTCTTGCTAATCAGGATGCTATTATTCATTTAGCTGCCGAAACTGGAACTGGGCAGTCCATGTACGAAATAGAGAAATACAGCCAAGTTAACATTGGAGGAACAGCAATGATGCTTGACTTGTTAGCCAATCAGGAACATCAAGTAAAGAAAATCATTATAGCATCGTCTAGGTCTATATACGGCGAAGGAAAGTATTGGTCAGAAGAGATCAATACTTTTGTTTATCCTAAACACAGGACTGATGAATTTATGGAAAAAGGTGATTTTGAAGTAAAATATAAAGGAGTTGCTACTCCGCTACAACTAGTAGGAACAGATGAAGAGTCAAAGATACACCCTTCCTCTGTTTACGGTATTACCAAACAAAACCAAGAGCAAATGATCATGACCGTTTGTCCAACAATAGGAATTGCGCCAGTTGCTTTTAGATACCAAAATGTTTACGGACCAGGACAATCGTTGTCTAATCCGTATACCGGTATTCTATCCATATTTTCAACATTAATCAAAAATGGTAAGGAGATTAACATTTTTGAAGATGGTAAGGAAACACGTGACTTTGTATACATTGATGATGTAGTGAGCGCAACCATTCTAGGGCTTGAAAAAGAAGAAGCCAATGGAGAAGTTTTTAATGTAGGAACAGGTGAAGCAACCGATGTAATTACGGTTGCAAATGAATTGATAAAAAATTACAACGCGAGTACGCAAGTAAAAATTTCCGGGAATTATCGTTTAGGTGATATTCGACATAATTTTGCTGATTTAACTAAAATAACAACAACTTTAGGTTTTATACCAAAATATAATTTTGAAGAAGGAATTCAACAATTTGCTAAATGGGTCACTACGCAAGAAGTTCAGGAAAGTAAATTCGAAGCATCTATTGCTGAAATGAAGGAAAAAGGACTATTTAAATAAAATCTAATTAATTTGGAAAATTTAAAGAATAAAAACATCTTGTTTATTTGCCCTAACTTTATGGGTTATAATATTGCAATAAAAAAACAGTTGGAATCCAGTGGAGTGCGCATATTAATGCTCAACGATAGGCCCTACAATGCAGTTTATGATTTTTTTAAAAAAATCAGTATAAGTACTATAAAATTATTTCAATTATTAAGTTGGTATTTTAAGTTACGAAATATTGATTTGTCAAAGTATGATGTGGTATTAATGATACGCGGTGAACATGTTCCTATTTCGGTTTTAAAAAAATTGCAGGCAGCAGGTTTGAAAATGATAATGTATCAATGGGATTCCATACAAAACTGTGATTATTTACATCAAGTTGATTATTTTAGTAAAGTAGCAACCTTTGATAGAGAAGATTCAAAATTACATGGGTTTCACTATTTTCCTTTATTTTTCAGAAAGGAATATGCTGAAATTAAAATAAATACAACTAAAAAAAAGAAAGCTTTATTCATAGGTACTTTTCAAGCAAAAAGGTATGCATCGGTTCTTGAATTGAAAGAACGTCTAAAGGAAGTAGAGATAGATACAACGATAAAAATTAAAATTCCTTACTACTACTATTATTATTATTATTATAAATTATCATTTAAGGGTATTAGACTAGATAGAAATTACTTAATGTTCAAAAATATTACATTTAAAGAAATATTAGAATTGTATACTCATTATGATATAATTATTGATGTAGCAAATGAGCATCAATCGGGCTTAACTATGAGAACCTTTGAAGCTTTAGGAGCAAATAAAATTTTATTGACCAATAATGAAGCAATAAAACAGGAATTATTTTATAAATTCGGAAATATTATAATGATAAATGCTCCTTTTTTACAACAGAACTTTAAAAGTGAGATACAACAAAATTTAGTAAATAACCACCGATTAGATAATTGGATTTTTGCGCTTTTAAGCTAATTCTATGGATATAGTTAAAATACTAAATAGTTTGATATTTTTTTTTATTTTCCTTTTTTGTGGATCTGTATATCCTATTATATTTGGAGCGAATGTATTTTATTTTATGCTACTTTTGCTTTCAATTACTTCATTATTGTTCCAAAAAAAATATAATAGTAGCTATTTAAAATCTTTCAGAAAATCTACTTTAATTTTAATGATTTTTTTGCTGATAAATTGGTTTTTAACAGGATTTAATATTAATTTAATTGAATTTCCGGTAATGTTTGCAATTATTTTCATCTTTAATGTGGCTTATTTGGCATTACACAATAAAGAGAAAGTCTCTATAAAAAGTTTCGATTCTGTTTTTAAAGTTATAGTTTTTTACAGTTTAGCAAATTTTGTTCTTACAAGTCTTTTCAAGGGTTTATTTGTGCAATTCTATAATGATAGTTTCGCGTGTAAACATCTGTTTTTCTTGTTTTTTTATAGTGCTGAGAACGTTATTTCTGGTATAGATTTTATTCGAAATCAGGGATTTTATTGGGAGCCAGGAGTTTTAAGTGTTGTTTTAAACATTTTTTTATTTAGGTTACTTTTTAGCAATATGATCAATTATAAAAAACCTTACATATTTTTAACTTCCTTCTTAATTATAACAACGTTTTCGACAACAGGGCTGACGCTTGTATTTTTACAGTTTTTATACTATTTAAAACAAAAAAAGAATAAAATCACAAGCTTTTTAATCTTATTCATTTTTTTAATTTTGTTGTTTCCTCTGTTGCTTTTTAATGTAAATGAAAAAATAGAGGGCTCAGGCGAGGGATCATTTGTAGCACGTAATTATGATGCTTTAGCTGCTTTAGATGTAACAAAGGATAACTTCTTGACGGGAGTTGGATTCTCCAAAATCAAAAATGAAGATGCGCAAGAAAAAAGCAAGGTTTTTATGGCGAGTAAATTTGTTGAAGCTAGAGGGAATACTAATTCAGTAATAACTATATTTCTGTATTTGGGAGTTCCAATGGGTTTATTGTATCTTTTTGTTTTCTATAATCAGACTTTAGTTGATTTTAAAAAGGGTTTCTTCTTTTTTATTTTACTAATATGTTTGGCTTCTGAGCCATTAGTTTTTAATGGGTTTTTTATTTTTTTTGTAATTAGTTACTTTTATAAACCCATACTCAGTGAATAATTATACTATATATTTTTTTGAAACAATGACAAACTACGATATTACTCTTGTAACTACTCATCAAGACACCTCTGAAATTTTTACTTTGATCGAATCTATTGAAAAAAGCAACAAAACTATATCAGCTCTACTAGTAATAGTTTCGCAGGAGTCCCCTATTACTTATGAGTCAAAAAATTCCAATTTCTCTGTTGAATTTATAAATGAGAAAAAAATGGGTTTGTCAAAAGCTAGGAATATTGCATTGAAATATTTGATCATAAATTCTATTTCATCAAAATACATTATGTTTCCAGATGATGATAGTTCTTTTGACAGTTTGTTTTTCTTAAAGGGAAATAAGTTTAAAGTAGTTGGGCTAGTTTTGAAAAGCTTTTCGTCTTTCGCTGTTATGCTTACTAATTTTTACACACCAGGAAATTATCCATATTACGTTCCTTACCGTACTATCTATAGCAAATAAAATGAAAAAATTTGATTTAATATTTATTTCAACTTGCTGTAATCATGAATACATATATAAACTTATAAAAAGTATTGTAGAGTGTAATGACAGCTTGATGGTGTGTTTAATTGTTGTTAATCAAGGAGGGATGATAATTGAAAATATCGATAATACCGTAAATACCAGAATCGTTATAATTGATCATAAATCACTTGTAAATTCATCAATTGCCAGAAATGTAGGGATTGAATATTTGATTAGAAATAAATTGGCTTTTAGTTTTTTGTGTTTTCCTGATGATGATTCGTCGTATGATAGCGAGTTTTTTAATGCAATGAATAATAAATTTCTAAATAAAGATTTTAGAAATTTTATTATAGATGTTTATTGTACCGGTACTAAAATATTTTTTAGAAAAGTTAATTATTCTAATAATAGATTATTGACAAAATTTGACTATGATTTAGTTGGGGCAGTAAATATTGTCATTAATTATGAGACTTTTCAAAAAGTATTGTATTTTGATACTAGATTTGGGGTTAATGCAAAATATGGAGCGGGAGAAGATGGTGATTATTTTATTCGGGCTACAGAATTCGATGATTTTTATTACTGTAACGAGCTTTATAATTTTCATCCGTCAGGGGACAGTAAGTTTAATTTAATGTCATACAGTCAATTACGCTTAAGGATGATAAATTACGGGATTGGATGCGTAGCTCTTCTTACCAAACATAAAATGTATAAAAGTGCCTTTTTTTTGACATTTCGTGCAATTGGAGGTTTTCTTTCTTATTTCTTAAAAAGAAAGTTTTATATATCGTTAACTTATTTGGAAGCTTTCGTCGTTCGTTTTTTTTATTTAATTAAATTTTTAATTTTCCCAATAAAATAATTTTACTGTATTAGATTTTATTAGAAATTACGTTATTTTGGAGTCGGTACGACTTATTAGAGATGTTATATTATACAGAATAGTTATTTCTGGTTCAAGAACTGTACGCTGGTCGTGGTAAATAAGAGGCTGGTGTTCTATTGATTTTGGCAACGATTTGACTACGGGGGTTGGATTGCGATTAGATGTTATTAATTCTAATTCCAAAACGAAAATTTAATTTGGTTCAAATGTTCAAATTAATGATTATGTACATATTGCGGCGCTTAATGCCGTTACTATACTTGATAATGTATTGATAGCTAGTAAGGTATTTATATCTGATCACAATCATGGTTCGTATAATGGATCCATTCACTCAGATCCAAATATTCCTCCCGATCAAAGGAAGTTGTATGGGGGCGCAGAAACGATAGAAAGAAATGTATGGATTGGAGAATTTGTTTCTATAATGCCTGGAGTTTCTATTGGAGATGGGTGCATAATTGGTTCTACATCAGTAGTGACCACAAATATTCCGAAGTATTCTATAGCAGTATGTGTTCCTGCAAAAGTTATAAAAAACTATGACTTTGTATTTAAACAGTGGGTAAATAAAATGTTATAGTTAGAAAAATAAATTTGAATAGATGTATAAAATGAAAAACAACTAAAGTGATAATGGACTAATAATTATTGAAAATTTTTTAACAGAATGTTTTAGCTCTTTAAATAATCGGACATAATTATAAATAGAAATCTACAATTTTGTACGATAAATTTAAAAGTCAGATTGCCTTCGATGAGAAATTAGGAGTGGGCGCTTTATATGGCAGTAGTGAAGATGTTGATCTATTTCTAAAATTATTTGAAATGGGAGAAAGATTTATTTTTACAAATGATATTTATACTTACCACCCAAAAAAAACGTCTGCCTATAATGATCTTGCTTTAAATAAAATTATTTTAAGATTTAAAAATTACAGTTCTGGTTTTGCATATATTATTTTTAAATACAAATTATTCTTGTTTATTCCCGAATATCTATTAAGGACTTTAGGTGCATTTATTTTGTTCTTTTTAAAATTTAAATTTAAGTTATCCTTCGCTTATTTAATGCAGTTTTTTATCAGGATTCAAATCTTATTAATGTTTTTGTTACACAAAAAATTATATTTAAAAAATTAATTTCTTCACTTTATAAATAATGGTCAATAAAATAACTTGTTGTATTGTTTTGTTTGAAAATAATATTGATATATTAAATAAAACGATAGATTCCTTATTAAATAATTGTTTAAATATTAAAATTTATCTTGTTGATAATTCGCGGACCAAAAGGTTAATGAGTTTATCTAATAAATCAAGAATAGATTATATACATAATCCAAGTAATCCAGGATTTGGAGCAGCTCATAATATCGCGATTACAAGAGCAATAAAGGCAGGTTCAAATTATCATTTTGTAATCAATCCTGATGCTTATTTTGAAGAGGATGTAATTACTCCTATGGTCGATTTTATGTTTAAACACAAAGAAATCGGTATGATGATGCCTAAGATTTTAAACGAAGATGGAACGGTTCAGAATTTACCTAAATTACTTCCTTCACCATATAGCATCTTGATGCGGAAATTAAAAAGACCTGAAAGTATTTACAATAAATTTATTAATAGATACGAATTGAGATCAGTTCCTGAAGATGTAATATATGATTCGCCAATTCTTTCAGGCTGTTTTACTCTGCTTAACCTAGAAGCCATCCAAGAAG
>Ga0209702_10004039_pt1 | contig 22062 bp, 17 predicted proteins | sample FRY01_FD_187210 | JGI IMG/M metagenome (GOLD analysis project Ga0209702, IMG submission 187210) | Freshwater microbial communities from Lake Fryxell liftoff mats and glacier meltwater in Antarctica - FRY-01 (SPAdes) (version 2) | ecosystem: Environmental > Aquatic > Freshwater > Ice > Glacier... | reverse complement strand
ATTAAAATGAGGGACCATATACAAAGCATAATGCCGAAACGGGGTGTTGGCGAACCCGGCCTGAGGCTATGACGCTGGGGGTTCTCGCAGCGGAAGTAACGAGCGTCTGCCTGCAATGCTTTCCTGTGCGCGGGGGCGGTCAAGGACTAGAGCCCTGGGCGGTTCAGTCGGCGGTCTCACCAACCTTGTCGAGGAACAAAAGAACGAGCCGGGGCTCCTCACGATCAATCTGGTTCGCTTCGATGGTGAAGTAGAAGTGGTCCACCGCATGGCCGGCCCCGAAGGAGTCACCATTGAGTTGGAACCCCGTGGTTCCACTGCTCTCTATGACTCCATCGGCATAGGAATCAATACCCTCGCCGCCGACATCGATGCTCTGCCCGAGCACGACAAGTCGGCGACCGTGCATGTCATCGTCGTCACCGACGGTGGACCGGTGCACGTTTTGGTGACAGTTTGACCTGACCTACGGTTTGGTTTAGGCCGCGAGGCCTTGCTTATGGGACATAATTGCCCCGTATTCGACCGGTGGCACCTCGGGACTTGGGGAAAGTCGTCTTTCATTCCCGCACCGTATCCACCCTTGGGCGGGAGTGAGGTTGGGCTCTGCCAACGGTTGAAGAAAACCTTTCCATCCCGCGCGGTGGACACCCTAGGCGGGCGGTAGATCGTCACATTGAATGGCGTGATGAGTGTCGACGCTCTGTGAACAGCAGGCTCCTGTGGTGTTCCTAGTGTGTGTGGCCCGCACACATCGGTGACAGATAGTGCGCTACACGCAGGTCGCGCTAGGTCTTGAGCAGGTTCACGGGCTTCAGAGAAGCCATGAACTCAGAGCGGTCTGTCGGCTTCTTCAGCACGAGACCGGCTGGGCAGTCGTTCATCACCCCTGTCACCAGCATGAGTGTTCCGGGGATTGCCAAGAGAGAGGCCCAACCACCCTCCATAATCGCAAAGCTCCAGAGCACAATGCCTCCCAGAAAGCGGCCTCCGCGGCCCCAGGGGCCCGACTTAAAGTGAATCATGGCGATGGTTTGTGCATTCTTCTTCACACCCGCGCTATCCCCCAGGGGCATAGCGCGGGTGACGGCCTGAAGGCTTCGATCCTAGGAATAATCTGGCCATTCGAGCTTCACGGGTGGTTCATCACCCTCTCGCACGTGGCGGCTGTAGGTATACCTCGTGGCGGGAAGAACCTCTGAGAGTGCGATCGGTGCACCGGGAATGTTTTTCCCACTCACCGTGGCAACCGATGCCCCGTTCTGGCAGGGATCACACCCCAGCAGTTCATGGGTGAGCTTCCGGTGCGAGCTCCACAAGCTTGCAACCTCCCTCGACCGTGAGACATACGGGCCGCCCACACGCTTGGGCGAGAACGTCAGTTCACACCCCAGCGACAGCGCGCACGGAGCCCCGGCCAAGGCATGCAACGACCAGGCGTAACCGAGGGACTGTGTGCCATCAAGAATTAGGGGATGAACCCTGGCCCTGTCGAGCTCCACCACAGCTCGCTGGCCCAACTCTTGAGCAATCTCCTCGGCTGCGCCACGGCTCAGCCCCGTAACAAACACCACGGGTTCCACCCATTGTGATCCGCTCTGGAGCGCAGTCATCACCAGAGAGGGCAACCCTGTTTCTTCCACCAACTCCAGAAGCATGTTCCACTGAACGCGCCGCTGTGCTGTGGTGCTGGTGACTCCTTCTGGATGCCAGGCCCCGATGATGATGCCGCCTCCTAACCGGTGAGCAAGCTCACCGTCAGGCTCACTGGCGTCTGGCCACAGATAATTGAACGGCGAGTGTGCCGCGTGCGTGGGGCGAAGTGCATAATTCTTGCCTTCGAACTCGAAGCGATACCACTGTCTTTCATAACTTGTCACGAGGTCCTCCCGAGGAAGAGCCCCCAGCGGGTCCGTTTCATTGTTAGTCCCTTTGGCGGGGGAATACAGAAGCAATGCCACAGGCATGGCGTCGGGGTGAGCGGTGTTGTGATCATTCATGATGTTTCTCTCTCCAGCGGTTACTGGATAACGAGCCCCCAAAGACCAGGTTTCCCCGTTCTTTTAAGACTCACGACTTGCCCCCTGCCAGATGGCGTGAGGCCACATCTTTCCCTAGGGCACCCGGCTCGTAAGAAGCGGGTTGCCGCATAGCCAGCTAGGTACTGACAGCTATGACTCCTGATGCTGGTCTCAGTGTAAGGGAGACCGGTGACACGTCAGAGGGTTTGGCTTGCGCGAGAACGAAAAGTCATCCGTAATTAGGGGAAATTCCCGGGGGCACACTTGGCTCACTTGGGGTTTTCGGCTGTGCTCAGGCTCAGTCCACAGTCTGGGAACGCTACGTTCTCTAAATCGGTCCGGGACGCTTCTTTTCCAAGGGCTACCAAATCCTCAGAAGCGGGTTGCCGCAGAGCGAGATAGGTACCCGCCTTCCGTCGCAACTTGTGATTCTGAGACGAGTGTAAACAGGGCCGCTGGCGCTAGGGAGCGAAAAAGCCCAAGACGCGGGAAGGCAGTGTCATCGTTTTGTCTTTTTCTGCCTCAACGATCTGCCGGTGGCGATGAGCAACTTTCAGTAAAAGAGGGCAGAATAAACATTGTTCGGCCTTGGCCTTCATGGTGTCCAGGACGCCAGAGGGTTAAGAGAAACAACGCTAAAGAAGAGAGATGGCGACGCGACATGGTCACTATGATTCCTGCGGCCCCCGGAAAGGGAACGAATAAATCTGAGAAGGCCGTTTTTATGGCGTTTGAAGGAATTCTCGAGCGCCCCGACTGGGTCGTTTTTCATTCCCTTGACCTCGGCCATAACTCCGCGGGAATCGAAGGAGAAGCGGACTTCATCGTATTGGCTCCGGGCCACGGGATTGTGCTGGTGGAAACAAAGTCGCCCAAATCTGTCCAATACAGCGATGGCCAGTGGTACCTCGAAAAAGTCCCCACACCCAGAAAAGACCCGTTGCGTCAGCTCAACGGAGCGCGGCGAAGTTTACGGGGGTTTCTCAAACACCACCAAGCACATGGCAATGAACCCATGGCTCGCCTGTTATGGTTCACCTCTCTGGGCCGACACCAATTGGATAATAAATCCCCCGGAGACATGCAATTCTTCGAATGGGAGCTTGCGTGGGCCGATGATGTAGCGCAACCGGCGCAGACCATCGAAAAAGTTCTCAGAGAGCACCGAGAGTGGTTTGGAAAAGTTGACGAAGTAGCAATGCACCCGGGGGGACTCACCCCCGCGCGAGCCGCAGAAATCAAGCGACTGCTTCTATCTGACTTCTCCGGTTACGAGGACCAAGAAGCCGCAAAGAAGCGGCGAACCCGTGAAGAAAAAGTCGTGTTAGATGAGCAGGTGGCTCTGCTAGACCTCGTGAAGACCAACCAACACCTGTACTTTGACGGTCCTCCGGGATCGGGAAAGACCTTTCTCCTTGCCCAAGCGGCCAGGGACTACTCCGGCCTCGGGCACAAGATCTTGGTGACTTGCTTCAACATTCTGATGGCTGGCGAACTCGAAGCGATGGTCGGTGGTCGAGAGGATGTGGACGTCATCACTTGGAATCGGCTCCTGCTAAACATTTGCGGACTCGCCGATAACCCAGAAGGTTCCCAAACTCCCTGGTTTGAACACGATCTTCCCACTCTGGCCCTCGCCCACCTGGAGGAGAAACCCCACCTAGGCTCCTTTGAGGCCGTGTTCATTGACGAGTTTCAGGATATTGCCGCCAACGCGCTTCACCGGCAGCTCATCGTGGCGCTGTGTAAAGAGGCGGCACCCGATAGGACGCGCCTGGTATTTGCCGGGGATCGGCGCCAGCAGATCATGGTGCCTCAAAACGCCAGACACGATCCTTTGGCTGCCGCGCGCGAAATAGCCCCGCACCTTGTCCATGTTCGTCTACGCCGCAACTGTCGGATGGCTCCCCGATTAGCCAAAGGCGCGGCGAAAGCTGTGCGAATGGCTGATCCATTCACCATTCATCGGGTGCCATCCAGCACCGATGGCGGTGTGGAAGTGGTGCCCCTTGCCGCAGAACACAGCGTCAAAGCTTTGAAGAAGTCAGTTCGGAAGCTTCTCGAAATATACAGCCCGCGGGACATCGTAATTTTGAGCCCGTTTGGTCTGACAAAATCGCTAGTTAGTGAAATTGCCAACGCCCCACAGGCTGGGGAAGGGCCACTCGCGACTGCCGACGCAAAGTGGTTGCGAAAGCAACTGGTGAGCGACACTCAACCGCTAGGAATTCGCTGGCATTCGATCTTCAAGTTCAAGGGGTTGGAAGCAGACGCGGTCATCATTACCGATGTGTCACTGGAGGCGATCGATTTTGCCCACCAGCGCAACATCGACTTTGATAACACCCTCTATGTGGGAATAACACGGGCAAAGTATCACTGTGTGGTGCTGGATTCAGCTGAATACCTGTCCCTCAAAGGAAACACCTAGCAACCTCACTCGCCCAGAAAATTCCCCGCGGCGTCTTGAGTCAGTCGTCCAGCCTCCAGTCCCCACCTCAGAGCATCTTCAAGGAGAATCTCAATACGGGATGTCATCCTTTTAGCGCCAAAACTTGCGAGCGTCTCACGGAATACGTCATCTTGAGACATGCCCAACGCCCTCGAAGCATGGTGGGCCATGGCATTAGAAATTTCCCGCTTGCTGATCACTTCAAGGGGCCGATTCAGATAATCGTCAGAGGGTCGAAATCCGCGCCATGTTTCGGAGTCCAGGGTTGTCTGCCAGGCATAATTTTCATCCCTGGTTTTTCTCATGTCCTTGGGAATGACCGACGTGATCACTGCTTCGCGAGTGGCGTTCACCTTCGTGAGACCAAAGGCCGCGGCGGTCAATCTGCTGAGACGGGTGAAAGAAACAGGACCCTCCTTGTCAACAATCGTTCTCATCATGGTCTGGACCCCCTCAACTGCCTTTCGATTACCAGGGAGATAGTCCAAAAAGTCTCGCGAGCCGATGTAGCTTTCCGTGAAAGGCGTCCATGTCTCTCCGCCGGGCCCACTCATTACTGGGGCGCGGAAATCTGCGGATTTTTTATTAACCACCTGCGGGTCTGACCTCACCGCGGCGACGGCAGGCTCCTCGAGCTGGTCAAGTTCCTGCACCATATCTTCACCGTCTGAAATACGCTCCAACGTTTCCGAAATTCGAGCAACAACACCCACGGGATCTTTGAGCCACTCGGGAGTCCAAATTCGCACCACATGTGACCAACCCATCAGCTGTTTCAGTACATCGATGGGGAGTACGTCGCGGTCAAATATTGTGCTGCGCGCTCGCCACGGGGGCCCATCCAAAAGAACGGCAATTTTTGTGCCGGCTTTCTTCCCTGACAGGCCAACACTGAGATCGATACGGAAATCAGAGAGTCCCAAATCGGTAGTGACCTCCAGCCCCTTGGCCCGGAGCGCCTCCGCCACATCGTCGCGGTGAGCATCCCGAAGAGCCTTCTTGATCGGCCCGCTGCCAAACTCCTCCCGCTCGGATCTCGCCCACTGAAGGTAGGCCTTGAGGTCTTTGATCCCCTGGTTGGTCGCGGTCTCTGCCGCCAACTGACCGGGCAGGAAGCTGCAAAAAATCACCACTTGCTGACGGGCTCTCGTGATCGCAACGTTGAAGCGACGGTGTCCGCCGCGCTGAGTCAAAGGGCCGAACCCACTCAGAGCCACAAGACCGTCCGGCCCCGGGACCCGTCCGATTGAGAACAAGATGGTGTCTCGCTCGTCACCCTGAACGTATTCGATGTTCTTGACAAAGAGTCCTTCCTCAGAATCATCCCTCAACGCCGCGGAAATTCGGTCGTCGCCTAGAGCATTTAAGGCTTTTTCCACCAGCCCCCTTTGCTCAAGATTGAAGGTAAGGACCCCGATCGAGGGAACTTTGTCCCGTGAAGCATCAAACCGGACTTTAATTTCTTGGGTGATCGCGTAAACCTCTTCCAGGTTTACCCGGGTCGATGTGGGGAGTTTGCCTCGTCGGTCCAGCATCGTCTGCAGAAACTTCTTAGGCGCCGTCCCTGAATCGACCTTGACAAACGAAATACCGAAATCTTTCTTCCCGTCGACCCCGTCAGGAGTGGGAAAGGAGGACAACTTATTGTTGTAATACGCGTCATTGCTGAAGGCGATAAGAGATTCGTCCTGGCTGCGATAGTGCCACGTGAGTTCCAGTGGAGAGGAAAGCACATCTTTACACTCATCGAGGAGTGACTCTTGATCACCGAGTTGACCTTCCAGCTCGGCAAGAGATTCCACCTCATCTGTGTCGCCGATGTCGTCCGTCACCTTGGCAAAATTTGTGGGTGGCATTTGGCGGGAGTCCCCAACAACGACGACAGACTTGGCTCTGCCCATCGCGCCAATCGCCTCAGCGACGCGTATTTGGGACGCTTCATCGAATATCACCAGGTCGAATTGATTGGCACGAGGGGGAAACAATCGCGCAATCGAGTCCGGATTCGTCATTACACACGGGAGCAAGTTCGGAATAATGTCGGAAAATTCAGCAAATAGCGCCCTAATAGTCAGGCCGCCCCGTTTCTTTGTCACCTGTGTTCGCAGCTGAGCGATCCTGCCGCGGGCAGCTGATGCGTCGAAAGGTCGGGTGTTCAAAATGGTGTGAGCAAGTGACTCGGGAAGTAGCCCGCGCAGACGAGCGAGGCTTCGCGAGTAGCGATTTACTTGAATGTCGTGATTAGCCCCGTCAAACTCCTGAAGACCTAGTGCGGATACCCTTTCGCTCACGGAGGCAACCGCCATCCCATTTGCGAGGCCCAAGCTTGCGTCACTCAGGCGAACGTGGCCATCAAGTATTTGGGCGCACGCTTCGTGGAGTGCTGTGTCCTCAAGCGGTTTCAGAGCGTCCAACAACCCCAGCCACGATTGAACAGACGCCTGCTGAGCCTGCGGGGTTGCGCCCCGGCCAGATGAGGTCCTCTGCCAGGTGTCTGAAAGGTTGCTGTCTTGGGTAACCCAACGGGCAAAATCATCATCCTGGAGCGCGTAACCCTTGGCCAAGGTGGAGAGAGCGCTCTGAAGCAATCCCATCGCAGCGGCATCGTCAACGCCAAGAGTGTCGCGGACTTTGATCAGAACATCAAGGGCTGGCGCAGACTCTTCAGAATTGTTATCCAAGAAGTGCCTTGCCACACCTCGGAGACCATCAGCCTCTCCCTCAATCAGCGCTCGCCCATCCACGATCAGCGGGTTCACCGTTTTGGAGCCGCCAATGCCGGATTCGTCCCGAATCCGACGCGTCAGGTTGTCCGCCTCACCTCGGAGCTCAAGAATCGTCCGCAGGTAGCTCTCAAGACGCTTTCGCTTTATTTTCTGCCCAGTCCGAGTGAAGGGACTCAAGCGCCCCAACAGTTCCTTGCGCACTTTTGATTTCTCGAAGAAGCCAACCGAACCGAGAGAACTGAAGGTGCCCGCAAAGTTTTCGAGGTCAAGATTCAACACCTCGGCCGTGAACGTCAGCAGGGCCGGACGCGCACTCTTTGCCAGGTCCTCACACTCTCCGAGCAGCGCTTCTAGGTTTTTCTCCCAGCGAATCGAGAGAATCTCGCGGAGTTTCTCGCGATCAAGCTCGTGCCGATCAAGAATCTGTCCCACCGCTGCAGCGTCGGCGGGAGTGCGGATGAGGGCGAGAACGGGGGCCAACCCAAGTCGCGTTTGCGCCTGCTCGAAAGCCGTGCTTACATCGTTGACAGCTGACAAGAAGGCTGACACTGTGTCCTCTTCAAGAGCAGTTCCCAGGAATCTCCAGGGAGATTCCTGGCCAACCCTGACGGAGCCTTCCAGATCGATCAGTGCGGCAACCTTGTTTCTGAGTTCTCGAAGCTCTTCTTCTGACGCGCCGGCGACAACGCTCTCGGGAACGGTGAGCGCCGGCACATCTTCACGTGGCCTGAGAGAGTCGACGAGCGCTTCATACAGACTGAAGCCCGCCGCGTTTACTTCTCCGAGCCTTTCTGTATAGCGCTGCAGCAACTGCTGCGAACCATCCAATGCGCTCAAAACATCGTCGAGCGACGAGTTTTCGAAGCTCGACACAGCATCCAATGAGGCCAGAATCTGAGCTTTGATCTCCGCCGGAGAGCTGCTCTTGTCGTGAATATCGAGAGAAAGCGCCCCTAAGCCGACGGCGTCGAGCCGCTTCTTGACCACCGACAGGGCTTGAGATTTCTCGGCGACGAACAGAACTTTCTTACCCTCTGCCATGGCGCGTGCCAGCATGTTGGTGATGGTCTGTGACTTTCCGGTGCCGGGCGGGCCCTCCAAGACAAACGATCTACCCGCAAGGGCATGGCTGATGGCCTTAAGCTGAGAACCATCCGCCGGCAGGGGGCAGCCCATTAACAAGGCATCCAGGTCAACGTCTTCGGGCGCGGCGATGGGATCTTCAAAGATTTCGTGGCTGTGGAGGGCGAGATGATCGACCACGGGATTCTTCGCAAACTCTTCCCAGTGCTCGTTCAGGTCCTTCCACAGCCGGAATTTAGAGAACTGAAGAATCGCCATGTGGGAACTGCGCTTGACGAGGAAGTCCCCTTTCCCCGCGTCGTTGAGAGCTTTTTGCAAATCAGCAAAGGTTTTATCGATGTCGAGGCCCGACTGGTCCGCATTCGGGGCCCAAATTTCCGGCAGTTCCAAACCAAGTTCCCGACGAAGTTTTTCCAAAAGAGAGAAGTTCGGGGTGGACTCACCGGTGTCATCGAGGGTGATGCGAAAGTCGCCGCTCTTCGCCGGGCGCTCGAGTTTCACCGGAACAAGAATCAGCGGGGATTCAAGCTGCTGACCCTTGAATGTCCAAGACAGCATTCCAATCGCTACATAAAGGTTGTTGGCTCCGGTTTCCTGCCGATAGGTTCTCGCCCTGTATTGCAAGCGCGTCAGCACCGATTCATAGGACCCTGAGGTCAGTCCCGTGTGCAATTTTCCATGACTAAACAGAAGCTCGGCCAGAGTCTCGTCTGGCACATCCTCTGCGGTCTTAATCCCGCGCTCAGTAAACGCTTGGGGCAGGTCGTCTTTTGCCTTAAGAGCAATGGTCTGGCCCGCAATGAGGACATCCTCGAATTGGCCGAGCTGGTTACCGGGGGCCAGCAATTGAGCGCCGCGCTGTTCTCGATAATTGATCAACGCATTGCGAAGACTCAGGTCAAGCATCGCGTTCTTCCAGAATTGGACCCGCGGCGGCGCTGGAGTTCGAGGCTTCTCTTCTTGTTCTTTCCCGCCGCGCTCAACCCTGATGACGTGTTCTCGAGCGCCCTCCTCGAGCGGGCCACCGTAGACAACTACTTGTGTTACTCCGTCGATCGACGTCCGAGCAGGAATGGGGAATATTCCCGAAATTCTCCTCGAAGCGGCCACGTCGATTATGGCCTCAAAATTACTGAAGTCCGCCTTGAGTCGATCACGCAGGGGTTGTTTCGTGATGTCATTCCAGCTCAAGGACTCGTTCCCCGTCGTGCAACTTGTGGTTTCAACAAATCCGATAGAACCAGATGCGATGAGTCCTTGGACTGACCCACTATCTGCAAGAAAGCCTGTGGGGAGATTGCCTCTTGACCGCCAGTACCCAAGAAATGCATGACCCATAATCAAAAATATAAGCGGGTTGATGCCGATCCTCTCGAGTGCGGCGGCCAGCACAGCTGTGGTGTCAAGGCAGGTTCCTTCTCTGCCTTCAAGCACATCCTCGGGAGTCCTGATCAGCTGACCACCCCCATTCACCCACCCTGGCTCAGGGTTGTGATAAACAATGTTTCGCTTACGCATAGCCTCGCCGACAGCTCTGACCTGAGTGTCAATCGCGTTCGGGTCATCCATCTGGTAGCCGGCAAAGCCCGAAATACCAAAACCCTGAAGCAGGGGGTGGGCATCGGCCAACAGGTCTCGAATGGCGGGGTGCTGGGGTTGAACAAAAGCTGCCAACATTTCCAGGGACAACGGATCGATAAATCCGCGCTTCTCACCGTTGGCCATTCCCTCAGATGCAACCCATTGTCGAGAGGACAGGACAGTTGTAGGGATGCTGTGCTCAGCGATTATCTTCTCATTCCACACCAACCGAGCTCGCAGCTCTGCCGGCTCATTCCACTCGACGTCGAGCATCCTCTTTGGGCTGATCCGCAGTGGCAGCGCCGTGCCAGGAAGTGTTCCTTCCACGTCCATGTCAAGGTCAAATTTTTCGGAGGCGGCGTGACCCACAGTTTCGCCGTCAATAATCACTTCAACGTGGAGAGTCACGTGCGCTTTAGTCTCGCCCTTGTTGTGAAAACCGACACGGCTAAAAAGGGGAATCTGGTTGTGAATAAGCGAATAGTTGAGAAAGAGCCGCGGTTCCATGATTTGCACCCGCACGGCTGGCCGTAAAGCAAGTTCAAACCCCGCCGTGACCGCTTCGTCCTTATCTTCGGCCGAAATCGCCGGTTCTAAATCATCTTCGGGGACTGTTTCCTCAGCGAAGTATTCCTCTGTTTCGATCTCTTCGGTGACAGCAAAGGTGGGTGCCGGGTCGTCTCCGCTCACCTCTGAAGCTGAACGGTCGTCTAAATTGGAAACCTCTGTCATGGTGACGTTCTCCTCCGCGAAAACCATCTGCAAGAATCGTGGCGTTCAGGGTAGGCCGCGGGTAACCGCGCAAACCTCACCTTTGCGACATCCTGAGCGTAGCGGGAAAAGTTCCCAAGCACACCACCATAGAGCTGACCAAGACCAACCCCACGATGAGTGACAGGTTCGCGGAACAGACCGACCGCGAGCGACGATCGGTCGCACAGGAAATTTCAGTCCCTAACACGCCCGAGAATTTCAGTGCAGCTGCCCGCCGTAATGCGGGAACCAATCCAAACAACCCCAGCGATACTCACCGAAGGGGAGAGCAAGCGGGTAATCGTCTGAGGACATGACTCAAAACCGGAAACCTTCGCTAATTCACGGCGACGTGTCATCGTGAAGCACCATCCTGCTGAGCGCCACAAGACCATCAACCCTCTTCCAATAATGAAGTCTCCGGCTTTGCGGTACGCCCTCTTCGAGATAAGCCCTCATACACAGCGAACCATCCGCCTGGGTATGCGGCCCAGCATAGCCCCGGTCAGAGGTCCGAAGTGGATGCACTTCGATGAGGCCTTGGATTCCGTTTCTCCCAGAGGCTATATGCACAATGAGTTTGAACAGCCTTCTGAGCTGTGAATTTCTGAGGTCGCGCAAGCTGCCTCCAAAGTCTTCTCCCATAGACCACACGTCATCAGCCAGCGCGTACATTTCGCGCTCCTGCGGCGTGTACAGCGACACCCAGGTTCTCCGCACCTCTTCCCGAAGCCAGTCCTCTCGGGAGGCAAAGCGGGTTTGGCGATCCCACGGCCCAGGAACACTTCCAGACCCACCGCGCTGGCTGCGCGAGCGCGCGCGAAAGTTGCTGCGCTCGGCGCGCGCCGACCGCAGGGCTGTTTGGGCCCGCACCAGCTCCACCTCAAAATAGTCACGCTCGTGGTGAACTATGTTGAACAGTTCTTCTGCTCGGTCAGCCCCCAACCCCTTCAGACTCTGCTGCAGGCGGTCCCTGCCCGCTCGGATGCTATGAGGCTGATTATCTAACCCGTGCAAGGCAGAACGAGGGGATACCGGCGTCGAACCGGAAACGAGTGGTCCCCTTCCGGTTTCTTATCCAAGGGAATAAAGTGACCCCTTGCCAGGCCCGGCTTTGGCCTGGCGGGTGCCCCGACACCAAGGACGGTGAGGTCAGCCGGCACAGATATAGGGTGAAGGGCCCCTCCATGGCCAAGCTCTTCAGCTCGTAGGTCAATAAGTTCTCGGTCTTCCATTAACCGCGGGCCTCCGCCGAAATCTGGGGGCGAGACGATGTCTTCGTCTTCATCGATGTTGTCCATCCGGACGCTGAGCACACCTTGTTGATACCGATACACCCGGACGGGGAGTACCTCGCCTTCAGCAAGCAACAAGTCACCCCGCCTATTGGAAAGCCATCCAAAAAAGCGTCCGCGTCGAGCATCTCCTCTTCGACCATGAAGCGCTTCGACGACGCGTCATGGCCACCATTCAAGGTTGACCTGTGGCGAACAGCCAAGGTAGCTAAGTCTTCGCCACCTTCGACTTCAACGAACGCCCGGTCATCGCCAATGAACGCCTTGACCAACGCGACCGCCGAGCGCTGGCGCGACCGATCCTTCTCGAACACGCCCGCGTCTTGGGCGAGGCCAAGGGCATCCGAGATAAGCCGCTGGGTTGCAACAGCAGGACTCTGTAGGGGATGTACCAGTCGAGGCGGAGTGGGCTTCAAAGAATTCTCTGGTGTGTGCCCCGCGGGATAGACCTTCGCTGCTCCAGCAAAAAACTTTTCCCTCTCGCGAGGCAAGTCCGTCATTGCCCGAGTCGCCTCGACTGTCTTCACGAGGAAAAGGGACGCTACACCTGCGAGCCGATTACCGAGGGACTCCATTTCAAACCGAGGGACAATCTCCCCCATCGCAACAGTGACAACCACTCATGGCCTACTGGCTGTGGCGTCCGCAATCCAGTCAACTAGGTCTTTGGCTCCCAGGAGTCGAGACGACACTCCACGAGTCAGACATGAACGGCCGTTTGCTGGGATTTACTCACTCTCTCAGCCTACGTACGTCCATCGACACTGGCGAAACGAGACGCGAACGGGACTCGAGCTACAGCTCAAAAAGGCTGTCTGCTAATCCTGTTTCAATTTTGCTTGACGTTTGTGATGTTGCACCAAGCGGTATGGACCCCGCGTACATCTCGCCTGACTCGGCTATTCCTGTTGCGTTGACCACCTGAATCCGCTTACCTTCAGTAGAAGAGATGAGGTACCGCGAGAGGCAAGTGGGCCGGCTGTAATCAGCTCTCCACATTTTTCCAAATTAAGGCTCAGGAGCGGGACCCCGAATAAGGAGGCTACTGGCGCAAGCCCTCGTGTCGTCCTGGCGCGCAATCATGGGTGAGGGAGTAGGACATATCTTCGAAAAACAAATCCCACTTGAGCACGCACCCCACTTTGCATCCTCTCTCCCTAAGCGGCTCGAGAATACTGCTGGCCCTTACTTGCTGGGCCCTTCTAGTTAAGGTTAGAGCACCGTCTGACGGCAAGCGAGAGCTAAAAACTGCCGTTTGGGGTGTCCCAACGAGACCGACTTTCCAGCCGACCCAACGCGGGAACACCCATCCCGACCCGCGAAGGTGATTACGGTCCGCAATCGTGAAATAGGTGGCTTCTCGGTCGCTCACTTGGAGGCCGTCCGCAAGGAGAGGCTCTTCCCCCACTGCGCGAATTCCACCCCGGCTGACCAAATCCCACTCCCCATTAGCTAGTCGACCCACTCGCAAATCGTCAAATGATTGGTAAAGCCGCGCGTCACTTACCGGATAGATCTTCTTTGCCTCCCTCATTAGCGCGGCTCCTGTATTCGGACCATGCTGCTCGACAATAAAAACCATTGCTTCAAAAACCGAAGTAAAATCTGCGCGCTCTCTCCCGCCAGCGAGAAACCAGGTACTCGTGGGGGCGTCACGCTCGAACTCGCTCCGATTCCCCATGAATGCAGCGAGCGCCTTAGGAGAACTTTCCCCGGAAAGTCTTGTGGCTCGCTCAATCTTGAGCGGTCCCTCCTCCTGGAAAATAAGCTGGAGCCTATCAATCCGCGCATTTCTTCTCGTGTTGCGCCCAAATGCCCCGGTAGCTAGAAGGTCGCGAACCTGAGACTGGTGAGCAGTACTTTTCTCACCCCAGAGCCCAAGCTCAGAGGAAAGGAGTTTGTAGCCGCGCTCTGACAGTACTCTCGAGAAGATTGTCCCCAGCGCTTCCACCGGGCTTAGAAGACCACTTCCAAACCGAGCGCGAATTACCTCAAATGGGTCGAGACCCAAGCTGTATGACTGGCTTGCGATTGCTGGGAAGTGTCCCGACATCGGACCCAGCGATAACGTCTCCAGGAGAGACCCAAGGACGAGCTGGGAGATATCCATCAAAGGCTGGGCAACAGGTCCGTGGAGCTTCAGAAAACCTAGCTCTTCTGAAAGGGTCTCGATTCTCAAGATGGAATCAAGTTCCTTAAAAATCTCGACTTCTATCTGTCGGGCCCGCTCGCGGGTCAGACCACTCTTCTGTCCGACTTGCTCAAGAGTGAGTTTTTTGTGCTGAAAACCGTCTAGATCTACCTCACCGGCCAAATCTTCTCCGCTGTCCCACCTGTCAAGAGCCAAAAACGCAATTTTTGGAGAGAGGACTCTGTCTTCAAGGACATCTACATAGAGAGGCGCACCGGAGTTGAAAGCACGAAGCTCGAATTGGCCAAGCGGATTACCGAACCTTGACAACTCTGCTCCGGTCAACCCAACCGTTTGTGGGCCCTGGGGCAAACGTCGATTCCACTCGGCTGAAATCTGCTGAATACCGTCGAAAATCCAGTCACTCCAACTTTTGGCCGTACCGTACCTTCGGAGCGCCGTCACGTCGCTAAGGACACTCCCGCCGGTTGACTCAGATAGGTTCCTGACAAGTTGGACGGAATCCATCTGCTCGCTGAATGTCCCGAAAAGTTTCTGTTTCACAAGCCGGGCGACAACTGGATGGGCCGAGCAGATTTGGCTGGATACTGCTAAGAAAGAGTCTGGCGAGATCGGAAACTCAAATTCTCTGCCCTTAGCCGATAGGAAACGAAGCAGCTCGGCGACTCCTGTATATCTTGCGGCGTCGAGGTAGTAGTCCACCTGTCTTTCAGATATTGCCATCTCGCCAGCAAGGGTCGCTTTGCTAACGTCGCCTCCCAGAGTGGCAGCGGAAATTGCGATCAGTCTTCTTACTGAGTCGGCCTGTGGCGGAGACGACTCGGAGTGCGGTTGTCCCTCCTGGGCAAGGATCGACAACATGATTCGGTATGGAGATACCAACGCTCCGCCAACGTCAACATCTGCCGCCGCCGGCGGAGTCCCCTGGGTGAGGATCCCGTCCGAAATATTCAAATGAGAGGCCAGCTCTCGCGCTCTTGAAGCTACGCGGGCGTCGGCATCACCAACCAGTCGAAGCACAACGGCTTCCGCTTTGGGGCCGAGAGGCGCATCGACGATTAAGCCTAATGCTGCAAGTCGTTCGCTCGTTTTCTCTGACCGCGAATAGCTCTCAGCTAAGTCAACTTCGGAATCACTCACGGAAGCTTGGTTACCCTTCCTGCCGGAGGGCACCCTCGACAGCCTCTACAACTGCGGACAACCGGTCACTGGAGTCGGCAGACCTATCAAGCAACCATCTGAGCCCACTATTTGCGCAATTTTCAGCAAGCGCCACATCAGGGCTGTCGGCCTGCTCGCCACCCAAGATTTGCATTGCAAGAATCAGGTCGAGGTCGCTCTTGGACAATCCAGTTCGGGGACCCTTTCCGGACCTCTTAAAATCGCCAGGATTAGACCCACCAAACCGAACGCCGATGGCAAAACAGAGCATAAAAAGGCGCGGATGGTAGTTGGAATCGAACAGAAGCTCCCCCAGAGCATCTGCATCATCTACAAGATCTGCCGACCATTTTGGAAAAAACTCTTTTTCAACCATGCTCCGCCTCGTCAACGGTGATTGTCGTAACCTGTGTGGTGGTGTCGTATCGGCCGGTAACGTAAGTAGTTTTAATCTTCCCAAATTCTTTAATCACGTCGTCGGTTAGCTCCGTATCAATAGATAAGAACAACGCTTGCCTTCCCGATGAGGCTCCACCGCGTCCAAGCGACCTAACAATCGATGCCACTAGCTGCCTTCGAATATTAGAGCTTGTTGCAGCAAACGGAGTGTCCACTATCAACGGCATCTCGTAGCCCTGAAGCTGGTCAAGCGCAGTCGCAAAAGCGAAGGCCGCAGTCAAGCCCCAACCAGTCGAAAACCCAGTGGAGCGTTCCTGCCCATCCACGTCGTACATCTTCACCGCAAAATCTTCGGTGAGTTCAACCGTCTGAGCGATGCTGGAGAATTCTGCGATCATCGACCGATACACCTCGGTAAAATTCTTTTCGACGTCAGCTCGAACATTCCCAAGGGCACTCCGGTGGACCTGGTCGGCAGCTTCGGAACATTTTTGGGCAAACTCTGCAAGTCTTTTTCTTTTCCGCGCCTCAGGATCGTCGGTGTTCTCTCGAAGAGCCGCAGCTGTGAGTGCTTTCAGATCGCGTTCAATACCTGGGATGGTTTCTTCGAGCAAGTCCTTCAACTTGGCTTGAGTGGCGATCACGATTTGGTATAGCTTGTTGGCATTACCTGGATCTGCCTGATCTCCATCTCTTTTCTGGCCTTCTGCCGAGTTCACGCGGGTGAATTCCCCGAGATCGCGGGCAGCCACAGCCCGGTCTCCCTCCGCGGTACGAAGTTTTTTCCAAACTTCCATCAAGCGCCCATCATTTTTGAGCGCCTCCTCCCGAAGTTTTCGGAGAGACTGCTTGGGGTTCTGGGTATGCAAATTGCCAGAATCCTCCCGAGCGGCAGTTACGAGCGCATGTATCGATCCATACTCAGGTGAACCCTCCACCAAATCACAGCCGCAAATGCACTTGGACTGAAGCACCAATTTTTCGAGCAACTCGAGGCTTACACCCGGGCCTTTTGCACTCGAAACGTTGGAGAGAAAATCCAAAATCTGCCAGTCTAAAAGTTGAGAGGGCGCGACGGAGCCCAGCAAAAGCCTGAGATCTTTGCCGGAGTCAGTGACATCTTGAGCCGCCTGCTGCTGGGTTTGCCTCAGCGATCCAAGCTCACTTTTTAGCTGAGCTGCGCGTTCCGCGTCCTTAAGAAATTGATCAGGTTCGCCGTTCTCCACAATCCACTTGGCGACCTCTTCCCTGAGCTGCTCCACCCGCAACTCATTTTGCATTTTTTGTGTTCTCAGCTTTTCGCGCACAGCTCGATCTGCGTCCTCGCCACTCAACTTTTTTGGAGCAATGGCGGCAGCTAACTCCTGAACCACAGTCTGCAGGTGCTCTGCCATCTTCTCGGCAGCGCTAACGTGAGCTATCTCAGCAACAGCATCTTTGACGGCTGAATTATTGACAGAGAAATTGCTAAAATTTTGCCCATCCAACAAAAAGTGTTTACTGATGTCCTTCGGGAGATTTGCTCTCAGCCAACCGTCGGGGTCTGCAACGAGGTCATAGCCGAGGTCGTCCTCTCTGGCGAGGCTTACAGTGAGGTCCGCTGGCCCGTGCGGCTCGACCTCATCGATACCGATTACCCTGTAGGATTTGGTCCTTTTGATATTTGCCTTCTGGCTCCCCCCGATACCGCTCAACGCCACTTCTACACTCACGTCAAGCGTCGCCTTTTTATCGTTGAACGCCCTTTTCAACGCGCCACCATTAGGAATATATCGGCGCCGAGGTGTCAGCTCTTCACCGTACAAGCACCAATAAATAGAATTTATAAAAGCAGTCTTGCCAGTACCGTTTTCCCAGGTAAAAATGACGACGTCCGCCATTCCCTCAAAATTGAGATTCTCTTGCTCAAATGGTCGAAAATTCTTCCAACTGACGCTCGAAATTTTCACCCAGAAAGCCCCTCTGGGCACCATTCGCGCAACACACTCTTGTACTTGTCTTTATAACTACGACTGTTGTTGTGAAGATTTTGTTTTTCCACCGCGAGAAGCGTTTGCAAGACAGATTTGACATCGTCCTCGACGTCCAAGTCAGCGATCATTATTGTCACGTAACTGCTGTCTCTCGGATTTTCACTCACTACTGCCCCAATCTAGCCGGTCTACAACCAAGCTTCTCAGCCAAGCAATGCTGTTCGCAACCTCGAGCGCATTGGAAGCTGGCCTCGAATATTCTTCAAGTCTACTGATTTCCTTCCTGACAATGGCCTTTTCGTAGTCCAGTAGGCCTGCTGATCCGCGACCCGCACCTAGAGGAGGACTGACGAGAAAATCCACAATCTCAGCCTCCACTTTGTCCTTGTGCCAGCGGATAATCCGACCCGTTCTTTGAATGAACTCTTTTGGGTTGCCTGAACTAGCCAGAACAAAGCCGACGGTCGCTTCAGGAATATCAATTCCCTCGTCCAACATCGACATGGTAACCAACACGTCAATGCCGCCCTTTGAAAACGATTGAATCAGGTTGTCTCTTTCGCTTCCGCCGCCAAATTTTGCATCCGCAATGGCACTGCGGGACATCGTGAAGGGAGCAGGCCTCACCTCCATACGCATCAGAACTTCGACTGCATCCCGCATCTGCTCCTCTGACTCACAAAACACGATCGCGTTCTTCAGCGGGAGCCTCTTTCGGACCTCTTCTTCAAAAGCAGGAATCTTGAGCCGGGCAGTTTTCAAAATTGCAGCCCTTTTAGTCAGAATTTTTCTACGATCCGCATCGGTTCTCGCCGAATCTCCGACCTCCTTTGAGCGCCTAAAAAGTTTCCCCGTCAACTCCAGATATTCTTCGATCTCGTCTTCTTCCAGCTCGCAAAAGACAGCGGAGTACCGGAACGGGCTCAAGATCGGATTTTGGTTTTGATCGGGTACCCAATCCAGAGCTTGTTGAATCGAGAACTCGAAGCTGGGCTCAGGGCCGTTAAAGTACCCGTAAAGGAAATCCGTGCCCTCATCATCAAAATATCTAGTTGGCGTCGCCGATAGCCCAAGACGAAATTCGTACTCGTCGATGAGCGCGTCTCGGATTTTGGGCGAGCCAAAACGGTGAGCCTCGTCCGCGACAACCATTTGCTTTATGCCAGCTACATGATTTTTTCTAATTTCTCTGAGAAATTTTTCTGTCCCGGCGCGGTTCATGACCGAAACCACGACCAATGTATCGCGCAAACCTAGCCGCGTATCTGAACTGGCCGCCGCAAAAGCTTTGCTCCAACTGCTTCCAAAGGTCGACAGTGAGACGGGACTCAGCCCGACCCCAACAAGGGCGCGGGACCATTGCGCCTCAATACTCTGGTTAGGCACCAGCACGACTGCAACCTGAGCGGAACGATCCTTTAAGACCGCGGCTATAGCGTTGGCGGCTACAAACGTCTTCCCGCTCCCTGTCGCCATAGACAGAATCCCGATGTGTCCTGCTTTCCGCCAGTCATTGATGGCAGCAGACTGGTAGTCACGGAGTGCCGGAGTTGGATTTTCCGTGAGAGAGAGATCATCTAATTTTTCGAATGTGTCCCATGCAAAGCTGCTTCGGATTGTCCTCGTCAAACGCTCCTTCACAGACTGAGACACCTCATGCACCACGAAGTTCGAATCCTCCTTGTGGTGCCAAATGGTATTGAATGACTCACGGTGGAACGCGTGGTTGGAATTCTCCGTGGGCATCCAGGACCGTTCAAGGATTAGGCGCTCAGGCAGGCGGCCATGCCCCTTCGCGAATTCGTTCATCTGTCCAGTGAAACTGACCGAGTCTCCAGCCTGGTCCCGCATTATGCCAAGACGATAAGGAATCGTTTCGGGACTGTTTGGGTTGTCCAGAGGAGAGGTAATTGCAACCCTAATCTCGAGAAAATCTCTATCAACCATCCATGCGAGAGCTTCAACATGCAGCAGTTCGATCTGCGTCGCAAGATACTCCACTTTCTCAAAACCCCGCTCGAGAGCCCTGTCAAAAATGTCGTTCCGGTGGTCGCGGTCTTGTGGATTCGATGCAAGGGCTAATCTGTCCTCCGTCGACAGGTGGGTCTCAAGCAGAAGTCTCATTCGCCCCTCTGCCCGAATCAAGGAAGAAAGGCCTCGCGCAACTGACCGCAGGGAAGAGGATGTAAAGGTGGGGGTCATCCGGTCGTAAGAAATCGACGCACCCAACAGAGGCACAAAAAAGTCTGCGCCCAGGTCAGCGGATCTTGAGTCATAGGTGCTCTGAATCGACAAGCCGCGCAGACCCGCTGCGAACGCCGAGCTAGACGTCATCGCAAGCCAGCTTCCCGTTTTCCAACATAGAACGATTGTCGATTATGAGCTCCTCAACGGATTTTCTGCCATGGGGCTGGCCGCTGATAGGCCGATTTTTCATTACTACTCGAGTGTCAAAATTCGAGTAGAGGGACCGAATCAAGACTGCGTTGGAATTACTGACTATGACTCTCACGCCCTTCCGAGTCAATCGGATCGCTTCGTCTCTCAAGGCTTCCTGGTCTTTGGAGGAGAACCCCTCAGCCTGGTAGGAAACAAATGACCCAGCGGGAGACAATGGCGCATAGGGCGGGTCAAAATAGACAACATCTCCCAATTTTGCACTCGCCGTTAATGATGAGTAATGCCCGCTGGACAAAGAAACGCGCGCTCCGCCCGTCCGTGATTTAGCTGCTAACTTTCTGCGAACCAACTTGAGGTTCTCAAGATCGAGGGAAACTGGAAATTTCCTGTCACTGAGAGGCACATTAAAATGACCTGAAGAATTCTCACGATAAAGTCCATTGAAGCAGAGTGAGTTTAGATACACAAATCGGGCCGCCCGCTCAACCTTGGAATATTTCTCCTTGAAATTTGGGTCTCTGTCGCGAGACCTCACTTCGTAGTAGTCCTCTTTGCTCTGGCGTATCCGGCCGAAACAATCTGCCAAGCCCTCAAGGTCATCTCTCACAACTTCAAAGGCCTCAATCAATCCCCGGTTGAGGTCACCAAGCTGCGCATCTGCAAACTCTGAGTTCGAGAAGAAGATTGCCCCCGCGCCGAGAAAGGGCTCAAAGTATGTGCCGCTATTCCCGCTCAAGTGTGGCAAAATTTCTCTAGCTATCGCAGCTTTCCCGCCTGCCCACCGTAAAAAAGGTTTCGGTCGGAGGAGAGCCGCGTCTGTTGGCTCCGGAAGCTCATTTAGACGCGCGGCTACCAAACCGAGATCTTGAAAGATTTTCACTGTTTCCTTCTGCTCCCCTGAGCCTGACTGGTGAACTCGATGAACTCTTCTCCATCAGGAATGTAAATACGAATACCGAGCTCGGCGCATAGCGCAGGAAGGTTGTCGGCGGGTGCGCCCGGCAAAAGGATGGCGGCCGAGACCGGGTCATCAAGATATTTCGATAACTCGTTCTTATAGTCCAGAACCTGCCCTATCGCCATTCGCACCATTTGTCGGCTCCCAGAACGCTTAGCCTCGATCACCTCGCCCCTGGTCTTGTCGAAAAGGTCGGGCTCAATATGTGTCCCCCCGACCTGAATTCGCAAATCGACAATTTGGCTTCCCAGCAGGATTCGCCAGCGCCCAAATCGGGATTCAAGCTCGAATTCCGCGCGCGTAGCACTCGTCTCGGCACCGTCCTCACCGTTGTGTTTGAGAAGATAATCTTCCCAACTTGGTGGAGTCCAGGGATGCTCCTCCAGCTGCTGCTCAGGAGGAGAAAGTGATTCGCTGCTAGGAGACTGATCAACTGAGCGGAGTCTGAAAACTAAGGCATCTCTCTCTTGGCCGTGAAAATCTTTGTTCCTCACCCAAGATAAATCGTCTGGCATATTCACGAACTCGCCGAGATATTTTGCGTTTTGGGCTCGAGATTCGAATAGATATATCTGCGATGATTCTTTGTCGGAGTTGGCGAGCGCAAGGTTGCCACCCTCCATAACTTGGCTCTCGCTTCGTCCCTCGCCGGGGAAAAGGAACGTGCCCTGTTCCTCGAAGCCCTGCACGCTCTCAAATCCGGGAGACAAATTTGAATCGGGCTTGAAGAAGAGCAAAATGAGATTCCTCTCCGGCACGAGGCTGATAGTCCCGTGACGCAAACCACCTAGGCTGTCGTGGATGGAGCTCCTGGGCAGTTCGTCACCGACGTTAAAGGGTGCAGACATGCTCATAGCCTTTCACGTCGGGGCCTGAATACTCGTCAGGGAGCGGCCCGCAATGGTGGAACCTGAGGTCGGTTGCCGAGAACCATATGCGGATCGCCGGCTGCCGGCTGCCCGCCGCCGGCCAGCACACTGGCTACTCTCCCGACGATTTTCTGCGCTCTTGAGGACTGAACTCAGTCCTGTTACCAGAGCGGCGATCGTTGACATAGCGATTGAGGGATGAGCTGGCGTTGGCAACACCAGTCGAGTCAGCCGAGTAG
>Ga0209702_10004037_pt1 | contig 22079 bp, 17 predicted proteins | sample FRY01_FD_187210 | JGI IMG/M metagenome (GOLD analysis project Ga0209702, IMG submission 187210) | Freshwater microbial communities from Lake Fryxell liftoff mats and glacier meltwater in Antarctica - FRY-01 (SPAdes) (version 2) | ecosystem: Environmental > Aquatic > Freshwater > Ice > Glacier... | reverse complement strand
TTGCGCCGATGGTAGTGGGACGATAGGTCCTGTGAGAGTAGGTCGTCGCCAGTTATAAGCCCCGTTTGTTGGTCAAAAGCCAATAAACGGGGCTCTTTTTTTACCCTCACGTCAGGGAAAGACAGGGAAATCCGACCTAATGACCGTTCAGAGCATGACAATCTTATTGGTTCGTCCCATCTGGAGTGAGTTCCTGAAGTGATGGCTCTCCTGGTGTCGGGTTGATCCGCAGGGTCTACCTACGGCAGGGTCTACCTACGGTGGTGGAGGACGAGGTAATTTCTGACGTCTTTATTGAAGAAGGAATTCCGGGAGAATCCACCACCATTGATGGAAGGGGAGACCCAAAAATCGCTTGATCTTCCCCCGTCGAGATTGAGAGCGTAGGTAATTTCAAGACCGGATAGGGGTTGGCTTTTGAGAGCCTCGGAAAGGCCCTTTAGGCTCGCTGAATGGGCGTAACCCAATGCGAAATGATCGTGTCCGTCCCAGAGGAGGAAGGACCGCGGTCTGTGGTCTTTATCGGATAAGCCAGTGAGCATTTCTCCGGACCATAAAAGCCGGGGGCCTGCTTGTAGCAATTCTGATGGATTGGATTGAGTGGTTAAAAACTCGGTCCGGCTGATGAGGCTGGCCTTTGGTCCCATGAAAAATCCTGTGCCGAGGAAAGACGCTCGATTGATGCTTCCTCTTTTGCGGCCTTTGGTGATGACCAAACCAAGAGGATTACCCTCGGGAGTAAAGAAGCCGGCATTGATGGCGGCAAGGTGTCCGCGTCCGGCATCTTCGGCTTGGTCGTATTGCGAGCCCGGTCCACCGGGTTGGTCATCGACAACGAGTTCGTGATCGCGTCGGTCAAAAGTGACGAGGCTGAAGTCAATCCCCCGAGCTGTTACAGTGCGGGCTTTGAGCGGATGTTTTGGGCCTTCTATCGGGTTCACCGCGACTGGTTTTTTGGGCGCTCTGGTGGTGATGGGCTTGGGAGCAGGAACATGATCGGTAGCTTCTCCAGATGGAATGGCGCGGTGGTGATATGATGGGGCCAGGAGAGGCGGGTGATTGGGTTGGTTTGGACGACATGCGCCCAACAAGGTGAGAGCAACCGTGGTCGTGGCGAGGGGAGGGAAGTTCATTGTGCGCTATTTATGAGCACTCCCTAGGAGTGTCTGGAAGTGTGGTGGGATATCCTCACGATCAACGATGACTGTTTCGATGTTTTGAAAACCTGCGTGGGACATCATGTCAGCTAATTCCACTTCGGAGAAACCGAGCCAAGTATCGTAATAAAGGTCGCGGGCTCGTTCAAAGGTATGCAGATGGAGATCCAGAATGATCAATCGCCCTCCGGGTTTCAGAATACGGTGAGCTTCCTTCAAGGCTTTGGGGGGATGCGCGGCGTGATGAAGCGCTTGGGAAAAAATGGCGAGATCGACCGTTTCGGAATCGATAGGAGGGGCTTCGATATCGCCAAGTCGATATTCCAAGTTTGAGAGCTTGTGTTTTTTGGCGAGCGCTTGGCCGAACTCGACCATCTTTTCGGAATTGTCGACGGCGATGACTTTCTTTGCGCGTTGAGCGATGAGTTGGGAGAGGGTTCCTTCACCGGCGCCGAGATCGGCAACGGTGTCGTAGTTTAGGATCTTTAACATCGCTTCAGCGAGGCCCTTCCAGGATCGCCCCGGAACATATTGACGACCAAATTTTCCGGCTAGGTCATCGAAGTAAGCCCGGACATGATCTTTCCGTTTTCTCAGAATGTGTCGAAGGGAGGCCGAGTCTTTCTCCATTTCTGGGAGCTCAAGACCTGCCTCGCGAACAATTGCGGCCAATTCGTTCGGAATATTCGCTGAGTAGATATTGTTTTTGCCGGAGCGTTGATCTTCGACGAGGCCCTCTTTCTTGAGCTGTGAAAGCTGGGTGGAGATACGGGATTGGCCCATTCCGAGGATTTGTTGGAGTTCCGCGACCGAGAGAGACTCCTGATTTACGAGCAGGAGAATGCGCAACCGCGTGGGGTCCGCGATCATTTTCAGAGAATTGAGAATTGACGTCATCGCTAGGGAGTTTTAAACAACGCATCAACGCATCGCGATTTAACGATACAAAAAACTCCACCCATGAGCAAATCATTCATTTTTTCTTCCGAGTCGGTTGGTGAAGGCCATCCTGACAAAGTTTGTGATACCATCTCAGACGCCATCCTCGACGCCTGTCTCACTGTTGACAAGAACAGCCGTGTTGCATGTGAGACCTTTGTAAAGTCCAACATGGTTGTGATCGGTGGGGAGATCACGATTCCCAAGATTGGTCAAAAGCCGATAAGTTCGGTAATCAATGTGGAAAGCGTCATCCGGGAAGCGATTCGCGAGATTGGATATACCAACAAAGACGACATTTTTCACGCCGACAGCGTTTTCATTAATAATTACCTCACGATTCAGTCACCTGACATCGCTCAGGGAGTAGACGCGGCCAAGGCGAAGGGAAAAAAGACTGAGGAGCAAGGGGCCGGTGATCAGGGCATCATGTTTGGATACGCCTGCGACGAGACTCCCGAGCTCATGCCTTCGCCCATCATGTTTGCGCACCGCCTTGGTCGCGAACTGACCAAGATTCGTAAAGCGGGACGTCAGGCAAAATGGCTCCGTCCGGATGCCAAGAGTCAGGTTGCGGTCGAGTATGTTGATGGTCGGCCGACCCGGATTGTGAACGTGGTCATTTCGACCCAGCATGCCGCCGGAGTTGATCACGCCACGATCGAAAAATTCTGTATTGAGAAGGTCATCAAGAAAGTTCTTCCCAAGAAAATGCTCACCAAGGATACCGAATACCTCATCAACCCGACCGGTCAATTTGTGATCGGGGGGCCGCAAGGTGACTCCGGTCTCACGGGACGCAAGATCATCGTTGATACCTATGGTGGTTGGGGCCGTCATGGTGGAGGTGCCTTCTCAGGTAAAGATCCTTCAAAAGTGGATCGCTCGGCTGCTTACATGGGCCGTTGGGTTGCCAAGAATGTCGTGGCTGCGGGCCTCGCTTCGATCTGCGAAATCCAGTTTGCCTACGCGATCGGGCATCCCGAGCCCTTGAGTATTAACATCGATACCTTCGATACCGGCGATGATGTCAAGATCCTCGCTGCGGTGAAGAAGGTCTTCTCCTTCAAGCCCGCGGAAATTATCAAGCAGCTCAATCTCCTGCGCCCAATTTACTCCGCTTCTACCAACTACGGTCACTTCGGAAAAGAAGACGCCGATCTCCCGTGGGAGCAAATCAACAAGGTTGCAGACCTCAAAAAAGTTTACAAATAATCACTTCAAAAAATCATGTCACAAGATTACAAAGTTAAAGACATCGGCCTTGCCGACTTCGGACGCAGGGAGCTCGATGTTGCCGAGCACGAAATGCCAGGCCTGATGGCGACCCGTGAGAAGTATGGTCCTGCCGCACCTCTGAAAGGAGTCCGCGTGATGGGCTCGCTTCACATGACGATCCAGACCGCCGTCCTCATGGAGACTCTCCGCGAAGTCGGTGCCGATGTTCGCTGGTGTTCCTGCAACATCTTCTCGACCCAGGACCACGCCGCCGCCGCCATGGCCGAGGCCGGATACCCTGTCTTTGCCTGGAAAGGCGAGACGCTGGAGGAATACTGGTGGTGTACTTGGAAAGCTCTTCAGTTTCCCAATCCTGAGGGTGGCCTTCCGCTGGGTCCTCAAATGATCGTCGATGACGGTGGCGATGCCACTCTTCTCATTCACAAGGGATATGAACTTGAAGATGGCAGTGACTGGGTCAACCAGCCCGCATCCTCCACCGAGGAAGCGGTGATCAAAGGACTTCTCAAGCAAATCCACAAGGATCAGCCCGGCATCTTCCACGCCTGGGTTCCTGAGCTCAAAGGAGTCTCCGAGGAGACCACCACGGGTGTCCACCGCCTCTATCAAATGCAGCGCGATGGTAAGCTCCTCTTCCCCGCGATCAACGTGAACGATTCGGTCACGAAGTCAAAATTTGATAACCTCTACGGCTGCCGTGAGTCTCTCATCGATGGCATCAAGCGTGCCACGGATGTCATGATCTCTGGCAAGGTCGGAGTTGTCTGCGGATATGGCGATGTTGGCAAAGGTTGCGCTCAGGCTCTTCGTGCTCAGGGTGCTCAGGTTGTTGTCACCGAAGTGGATCCGATTTGTGCACTTCAGGCGGCGATGGAAGGCTTCCGTGTTTTGACGGTTGAGGATACTCTGGGTTGGGGTGACATCTACGTTACCACGACCGGAAACTTCAATATCATCCGTGCCGAGCATATGGAGAAGATGAAGGATCAAGCGATCGTCTGTAACATTGGCCACTTCGACAACGAGATCCAGATCGACAAGCTCGAAGCTCTTGAAGGAATCCAAAAGCTCAACATCAAACCGCAAGTAGATAAGTATACGTTCGCCGGAGGAAACAGCATCTACCTGCTTGCCGAAGGTCGTCTCGTGAACCTTGGTTGCGCGACGGGTCACCCGAGCTTCGTGATGTCGAACAGCTTCACCAACCAAACCCTTGCACAGATTGCTCTTTGGGAGAGCAAAGACAGCCGTCCGATTGGGGTGGAGGTCCTTCCGAAGGCGCTCGACGAGGAGGTTGCCAGACTTCACCTCGACAAGATTGGTGCCAAGCTGACTAAGCTGACTCAAGAGCAGGCGGACTACATCGATGTGCCCGTTGAAGGCCCATACAAGCCAGAGCACTACCGTTACTAAGACGTCGCTGAGGCATCCAGCCTCTGATCTCAACTTCCAAAGCCCGCCCTCTTCAGAGTGCGGGCTTTTTCATGACAACTCGACAGATCTCATTAATCGGCCTATACTTTGGTCATGAATTGGCAAGATATCTGCGACGATCCTACTCTGAAAGATCTCCCATTCAAAATCGAACTCAACTCCTTCGGCCAAATTATCATGAGTTCCGCTTCTAACTGGCACGGATGACTCCGGCGGATCTCTTTTTTGCGGGAACCGAGCTTTTTGACGATGCTTGTGAGGTGACTCTCCACGGGATCAGGGCTGATCACCCCGGGTGGTTAGACGATGAGTGTCTGAACGAACTTCGCCGACTCATGAAACTTGCTGCTTAAACTACGATGAAGGCCTTGGAAGCACTGCAACGGTTTACGGACCTTCTGAATCGTCAGATCGTTACGGACGGCACACTCCAGCGCTGGATGCTTTGACAAGATCTTGGTCATACCGGATGAGACTCGGAGAGGAGGGTTTGGGCGGCTTGTTTGACGCGCTGGGCCTCGGTGGTTCCTAGGGGGCTGAGGAGTGGGAGGATGGGGCCGGTGTTGGCGATCCCGGCGAGGGAGAGGGCTTGATGGAGGACGCGGATGGGGTTGATTTCGTTGCGGAGGTCTTCGAGAGGTTTGAAAATATCGCGGATGCTTTCGGCGAGGTCGAGATTGCCATTGTTGATGGCGGTGAGCATGGCTTGGGAAAGGTCGGGTCGGACGCAGATGCAGCCGGAGGTGAAGCCGTTGATTTGAAATTTGGTGAGATGGGTGATGGCGGGTTGCTCACCGATCCCGCTGACGATGAGGCGAGGGTCGACGAGCTGGACCAGTCGGGAGAGGTAATCGTCTTGGGCGGGGTCTTTGCGGACGATGGCGTATTTGATCCAGGAGACGAGTCCTTCGTTGACGAGGGCGGCGACGGTTTCGGGCTCAAGGTAGCCTTCGAACTTGATATAAAGGACGGCGGGTTTTCCGAGGGCTTCGACGAAGCGTCGGAAGCCGTTGGCGACTCCGGCGTCGGTGATGAGGCCTTGCATGGGAAGGACCATGACGGTGGGGAAGTCGAAGTCTTTGAGGACCGATGTTTGATCCATCATGGTGCCGTAAGCGGGGCCCACGGAGGGGACGACGAGGGTGTTCTCGGCGCTTTCGGTCGCGATGATGTCGAGGGCCTCGGCGTATTCGCTGGGGGCGAGGTGGTAGAAGTTGGCGTTGCCGCCGTAGAGGAGGGTGGAGACGCCTCCGGCCTCGATGTGGCGGATGACTTTGGCGTTTTCCTCGCGGTTGAGTTTTAGGTCGGCGTCGCGGGCCAAGGGAGGGACGGCGATGACGGAGGCGTTGAGTTGCTCGGGTGTGACTGGTGAGGTTTGCATGGTCTTGAGATCTGTTTAGTGAATCCCGGGATCGGGGGTTTTGGAACCGTCGCAGTGGAGGAAGCGGAAGTCGCAGCCTTCGTGGGCTTGGGTGATTTCGTCTTCGAAGAGTTTGCCGTAGCCACGGGAGTAGCGTTTTTCGGGCGGAGTCCAGGCGGCTCGTCGGGTGGCGAGTTCTTCGTCGCTGACGTGAAGGGTGAGGGCTCGGTTGGCGACATCGAGTTCGATGAGATCGCCATCCTGCACGAGGGCGAGGGGACCGCCGACGGAGGCTTCGGGGGAGATGTGGAGGACGCAGGTGCCGTAGGAAGTGCCGGACATGCGGGCATCGGAGATGCGGAGGATGTCGCGGACTCCTTTTTCGAGGAGGTATTTTGGAATGGGAAGCATGCCGGACTCGGGGATGCCGGGGGCTCCGATGGGGCCGGCATTTTGCATGACGAGAACGTGCTTCTCGGTGATGCCGAGGGCGGGATCGTGGATGCGTTTTTGGACGTCGGAGTAGTCTTTGAAGACGATGGCGGGTCCTTTGTGTTGTAGGAATTCGGGAGTGGCCGCTGAGGTTTTGATGACGGCACTGTCGGGGGCGAGGTTTCCTCGAAGAATGGCGGTCCCGCCTTGCTTGGCGACCGGATTGTCGAGGGGGCGGATGACTTCGTCGTTGTAGACTTCGGAGCCGTCGAGACATTCGCCGAGGGTTTTTCCGAAAACGGTGGGGGCGTCGAGGTGGAGGAGGTGGCGGATGCGGTTGAGGAGGGCGGGGAGGCCGCCGGCATCATAGAAGTCGGCCATGACGTATTCGCCGGAAGGTCTGAGGTTGGCGAGGACCGGGGTTTTTCTGGAAATTTCGTCGAAGAGTTCGAGGGGAAGATCGACGCCTGCGCGTTTGGCGAGCGCGGTGATGTGGATGATGGCGTTGGTTGAACCACCGATCGCCATGTCGGCGGTGATGGCGTTTTCGAAGGAGGCCCGGGTGAGGTAGCGGGAGGGTTTGAGATCCTCCCAGACCATGTCAACGATGCGGAGTCCGCATGCGGCGGCCATGCGTGAGTGCGCGGCATGGACGGCGGGGATGGAGGAAGCTCCGGGAAGGGTGAGGCCGAGGGTTTCGGTGATGGAGGTCATGGTGGAGGCCGTTCCCATCGTCATGCAGTGGCCTGGGCCGGGCGTGATGTGATCTTCGAAATCCTGCCAGTCGTCGCAGGAGAGATTGCCGGCTCCGCGTTCGGCCCAGTACTTCCAGACATCGGATCCCGAGGCGAGGGGTTCGCCGCGCCAGGAGGCCCGCATCATGGCTCCGCCGGGCATGAAGATGACGGGGAGATCGACCATGATCGCGCCCATGAGGAGGGCGGGGACGGTTTTGTCGCATCCGCCCATGAGAACCGCGCCATCGATGGGGTGGCAGCGAAGGGTTTCCTCGACTTCCATGGCGAGGAGGTTGCGGTAGAACATTGAGGTGGGCTTCATGAAGGTCTCGCTGAGACCCATCACGGGCATTTCGACGGGGTAGCCACCGGATTGCCAAATGCCGCGTTTGATTTCCTCGGCGCGTTGGCGGAAATGGGAGTGGCAGGGGAGGAGGTCGTTCCAGGTGTTGAGGATGGCGATGACGGGTTTTCCTTGGTATTCTTCGTCGTTGATACCGAGTTGTTTGTGGCGGGAGCGATGGCCGAAGGAACGGAGATCGTCGGGACCGAAGAAGCGGTAAGAGCGAAGTTGTTCGGGAGTGAGGCGACTCATGGTGTCGGGGCAGATTGGAGGGTTTTTGGGGGTAGGGAAAGGGTTTTGAGTTGGGAGTTTTGAGTAGGGAGCGGGTGACTTCTGGCTCCAAGCTCTTCGCTTCGAGCTCCCGCTCCTCGCTGATTTTAGGATGGCTCCGGTTTGATTGATCAGAGAAGGTTGGGGGGATGGGTGCTCTTGAAATCTGCTTGGTGGGCTTGGCGGTCGTGATTGTTTCGATTTTGCTGCTGCGATTGCATGCCTTTCTCGGGTTGATTCTGGCGGCCTTTGTGGTGTCGGTGTTGACGCCTGGAGTGGGCACGGAGGCGATGAACCGGGTTGCGGTGGGATTTGGGGTGGGCTGCCAGAAGATTGGGATCTTGATCGCACTGGCGGCGATTATTGGTCAGTGCCTTTTGGTGAGCGGGGCGGCGGAACGGATCGTGCGGGGGCTTCTCTCGTTCTTTGGGGTGAAACGTGCGCCGCTGGCTTTTTTGGGGAGTGGGTTTGTTCTCGGGATTCCGGTGTTTTTTGACACCGTGTTTTATCTCATGCTTCCGCTGGTGCGGGCCTTCGCGCGGACGAACCCGAAGGTCTATCTTCTGGCCCTTCTCAGTGTGGTCGCGGGAGCCAGCATGGCGCACTCCCTGGTGCCGCCGACGCCGGGGCCGTTGTTGGTGGCGGCCCGTCTTGAGGTAAGTTTGGGGGTGTTGATCCCGGCGGGACTGATGTTGGGGTTGGTGACGATTTCGGTGGGATACGCCTATGCCCGCTGGGCGAACGGGCGGTTTGATATTCCCTTTCGGGAGATGGAGGTGCCCGAGGTTGAGCGTGTTGAGGGAAAGGAGCTTCCCGGGTTGGGCTGGTCCTTGTTGCCCATTTTATTGCCACTGGTGTTGATCAGTGTGGGCACCTTTGTGGCGATGAGAGGAGCGGTGCCGGATTGGTTGGTCACGCTGAGTGACAAGAATGTGGCGATGGCACTTGGAGCGGGGATGGCGATGATTTTGGCCTCGCGATTTTGTGAGTTGAAGAAAGTGGTTCACGAGGCGCTGTCGAGTGGGGGCGTGATTATTCTGATCACTGCGGCGGGGGCGGCTTTCGGGGAGGTGTTGAAGGATACGGGAATTGGCGGGGAGCTTTCGGTGATGGTTGGGGATGGAGGAGGAGTGCTGTTGTTGGCCTTTGTGCTGACGGCGCTCGTTCGTTTTGCGCAGGGATCGGCGACGGTGGCGATGATCACGGCTGTCGCCATTGTCGCTCCGATGGTGTTGGAGGCGGATCTTGGATTTCACCGGGTCTATGTCGCTCTTGCGATTGGTTGTGGCTCAAAGCCTTTGCCTTGGATGAATGACAGTGGTTTTTGGATCATTTCCCGGATGTCGGGTATGAGTGAGACGGAAACGCTCAAGACCTTCTCGGTGATGTTATCGCTGATGGGGGTGGTGGGCTTTGGGGTCGTGTGGCTGGCGAGTGTCTTGATCCCCCTGAGCTGATCTGGTGATGGGGCGTTTTGTTACTTGGGGAGGTGGGGCTCCAGCGAGGATGATCGGGCTTGCTCGGCGGCCGCGGCTTTGCGGGCGAAGAGTTGGGCGAGGTGTTCTTGGGAGCGGAATCTCTGTTCGCCTTTTTCACGCTCACGATGTTTCGAGGAGCCATCTGATTGAATGAGGTAGGCGTTTTGGTTGTCGCGGAATCCGATTTTAAGAATGTCGATGAGGAGATTCTTGGAGGAGGTGTCGTGGATGGGAGTCATGAGTTCGACCCGCTTTTCGAGGTTGCGGCTCATCCAGTCGGCTGAAGAAATGAAGACTTCGGGGTCTCCTCCACGGAGGAAGTAGAAGATGCGCATGTGCTCGAGTTGTTGGTCGATGACTGAGACAACTTCGATGTTTTTGGCCTCCTTGCGTTTTCCCGGTTTGAGGCAGCAGATGCCTCGAACGTTGAGTTGGATTTTGACGCCAGCGATGGAGGCCCGGTAGAGGGCGTCGATCATGTCGGTGTCTTCGAGAGAATTCATTTTTGCCATGATGTGGGCTTCTTCTCCTTCGAGGGCGCGGGCGGCTTCTTCTTCGATGAGGGCGATGAGGGTGCTCTTGATTTTGGTGGGGGCGGGGACGAGCGCTTGGAAGTGAGCGAGCTTGGTGCGCCCGGTGACGGCGTTAAAGAAGAGAGAGGCGTCAGAGCCGTAGTCGGGTCGGCAGGTGAGGTAGGAGATGTCGGTGTAGAAGCGGGCGGTGATTTCGTTGTAGTTGCCGGTTCCAATATGGACGTAGCGTTTGAGGTGGCCGTCTTCGTTGCGGATGACGAGGGAGATTTTGGCGTGGGTTTTGAGGCCTTTGACGCCGTAAAGGACTTGGGCTCCGGCGCGGCGGAGTTCTTCGGCGCGTTCGAGGTTGTGGGCTTCGTCGAAGCGGGCTTTGAGTTCTACGAGGGCGGTGACTTGCTTTCCGGCTTTGGCGGCGCGGATAAGAGCGTCGACGATTTGGGAATCCTTGGCGGTGCGGTAGAGGGTTTGTTTGATGGCGAGAACATTTGGATCGGCGGCCGCTTCTTGAAGAAAGCGCACCACGGGGCGGTAGGTTTGGTAGGGGTGAACGAGGGTGATGTCACGCTCGTTGAGGATTTCAAAGATGCTGCGGGTGGGGTCGATCTCGGGGGACTCGGCGCCGGGAATGGGGGCGGTGCGGAGATTGGAATGACCTTCGGTCATGGCGAGGCCGAAGAGGTCAGTGAGCGCGAGTGGTGCTTTAGTGGGGAAGACTTTGTTCGGAGTGAGATCGAGGAGATCGATGAGTTGCACGGTAAGAGAGTTTTGCTCGCTCGTCTGAAGTCTGACGGGGAAGGATTGCCCACGGTCGGTGACGACCTGTCGGATTTCTTCGGCGAAGTCGTGGGCTTCGTCCTCGTTGGCGGGGATGTCGGTATTCCGGGTGAGGCGGAAGAGGGTTTGCTGGATGATGGTTTCGTCCGGGAAAAGGGAGGCGAAGAAGTGGGAGACGAGGTCTTCGAGCATGATGAAGCCGCCTTTATCGACACGGATGACGCGCGGGACGGATGACGGGAGGGGGAGGATGACGGTGCGTTCTTCGTTGGTCTGGTTGTCGTTGACTTGAAGGGCGAGGCAGACCGAGAGGGAGGGGATGATTTGGCGGGCGTTCTCGGAGGTGAGATAGAGGGGCGAGAGGAGGGGGGAAATGTTGGAGGTAAAGTATTGCCCGAGGCGCTCGATTTGGTCGGGCTGCAGGTCTTTGACTTTGTGGAGGGGGAGTCCGGCGGCTTTGAGGGCGGGGAGGAGCTGGTTGATGAAGAGACTTTCTTGGTCTTTTTTGAGGCGGCGGACGCGTTTTTCGATGGCGTCGAGTTGCTGTCGAACATCGAGGCCGGAGGGGTCGATGAAGGTGGGAAATGATTCGGCGAGAGTGAGAAGTCCCCCGATGCGGACTTGGAAAAATTCGTCGAGATTGGAGCCGGTGATCGCGAGGAATTTGACGCGATCTAAGAGAGGAAGATCAGAGCGGAGAGCTTCGCTGAGGACGCGTTGATTGAACTCCAGCCAGGAGAGTTCGCGGTTGAGATAGGAGAAGGCCATGAGGGCGTGGGGAGAGTGGTTTGCTTAGGGGGGAGGGAGTTATGATTCGTTGAGGACGATGGAGAGGCCGAAGAGGTCCTCGAAGAGATTGGCCTTGGTGGGGAGGGCGAGGCGTTCGGCGGTGGCGTCGAGGATGCCTTCAAGGTGGAGGTTGGCCTTGGTGAGTGAGAGTTGCACGGTGAGGTTTTTGACCCGCTGGGAGTGGGTGCGCTCGAGGGCATCGGCGATGCGGATGAGGGCGGAAAGCTTGGCGACGCGGATGCGATCAACGGGGGTGAGGTCCTGGTAGATGGGGTGGTTGATCTCGGGGGAGGCTTTGCGGTGGTAGCGGGTGATGAGGGCGACGAGGAGGCGGTCGTGATCGTTGAGTCCGAAGATTTCGGAGTGACGGACGATGTAGAGCGAGTGGAGCTCGTGCGCTTTTGGCGAAATGTGGTTGCCCACTTCGTGAAGGAGGGCGGCGATTTCTAGGAGGAGGGCATCGTCCCCGGTGAGTTGGTGGAGGTCCTGGGTGCCTGCGAAGAGTTGGCCGGAGAGGTGGGCGACGTGGTGGGCGTGCTTCATGTCGACGTCATACCTTTCGGCGGTGACGGCGGCGGAGTGGAGTGTTTGTTCTTTGAGCTCTTCTTGGAGCGAGGCGGGGAGGGCGAGGTCGGTGAGGAGTCCTTGTTCGTAGTCGGAGCCGGAGACGCGGAGGGAGTCGAGGTTGAAGGACTCTGCGATGGCGGCGTTGATGACGAGAGCGGGGAGGACGGAGCCGGCAGTTTGGTAGTCGAGGCCGTATTTTTTGACCCGTTGTTGTTCGGTGACGGAGGCGATGTCGTGGGTGAGTTGCTTGAGGACGGAGTAGCGGGATTTCGTGCGGTCGGGCTTGGAGAGGAAGTTGGAAAGCATCTGGATTTCGGTACCGATCATGACGAGATCTTCGACTTGGTCCTTGGAGAAGTCGTAGTGGAGTTGGGCGATCATGCCGGAGATTTGCTCGCGGATGAGGCGGATGATGGGCTCGCCGAGGAGATCGGGGGAGTGAAGGGTCTCCCAGGTCCGGTGGGTGCCGAGGCGGTAGGAATGGTAGCGGACGATTTGCCCGTTTTTGAAAAGGAGGAGGCGAGTGTTGCCGGGGCCGACGTGGGCGACGATGGTGTTACGTTTCTTCATCGACGGGGTGTCGCGAAGGCGGCGGCGGGTTTTGAGAAAGACGAGGCTGGTCATTTCACCATCGTCGAGGGGCTTGAAGCGCCAGCCGCTGGCGATTTGGAGGCGATTCAAAAAGACCTCGGCATTGGAGGCCTCGGTGAGGGTGTTGGTAGTCACGGCGCGGACGGTGGTGTCTTTGAGTCCGAGTTCAGAGAGGGCGTCTTGAAAGCCTTGGATGACGATGACGGCTTGCTCGATGGTGGTGGGCTGGACTAAGCCATGCCTAAAAATGTCACGTCCGAGGGGGATGTTTTTTTCGAGAAAGTCGATGATTTCCTCGGAACCATCGGGAGTGATGGTGATGACGATCATGGAGGCGTGGCTGGCTCCGATGTGAACCGCGGCGCTGTAGGTGGGAGGTGGGGAGGCGATCATCGGTCAAGGGCATTCACGGTGAGCTTGCTTAAGAGGGCAATGCATTAATTGTGACCTTTCTCTTGCCAGATTCAAGAGTGGTAGCGTTGATTGAGCATGCTTGGTGCGAAGTTTTATGATCGCTGTATCGTTCAGCCAGGAGAGGCGGTCTCGTTGGCGGTGTTACCGACGACAACATTGGGGATTTTAGGGAAGCCGGAGGTGGAGGCGACGCCTATTTTTCAGGAGTTGCGTGGTGAGTTGGCAGCCCAGCAACGGGTGCTCTATGCCCAGGGGCAGAAGAAGTTGTTGATCGTGATGCAGGCCATGGACACCGGCGGTAAGGATGGATGTGTGCGGAAGGTGTTTTCGCGGGTCGATCCGCAGGGGGTGACGGTGACGCCCTTTAAGGCACCATCGCCCCATGAGTTGGCTCATGATTTCCTTTGGCGGGTGCATCGGGTCGTTCCTGCGAAGGGGGAGATCGCGGTTTTCAACCGGAGTCATTATGAGGACATTATTGCGGTCCGTGTGAAAAATCTCGCGCCGCAGGAAGTGTGGGAGCCGCGGTATCAGCACATCGTCGACTTCGAGAAAATGTTGGTGGATGAGGGGACGACGATTCTAAAATTCTTCCTGCATATTTCGAAGGACGAGCAGAAGCGGCGTTTGCAATCGCGCCTGGACCGGCCGGAGAAGCATTGGAAATTTTTCCCGGATGACCTCGCGGATCGCGCCCGCTGGGATGACTTTGAGGGGGCTTACGAAGATGTCTTCACGAAAACGAGCACGGAGCAGGCGCCCTGGTTTATTATTCCGGCTGATTATAAATGGTATCGGGACCTGTGTGTTTCCCAAATTATTCATCATGCCATGGAGGGCATGGATCTCCAATATCCGCAGGTGACTTGGGATCCAAGTCAGATCCGGGTGGAGTAGTCTGTGGCGTCACTGAATGTTACGGATTGCGTTCAAAAAGGAAGGCCGAAAGGCAGTCGGGGCAACGGGCTTTTTCGGGCTAACCTTGTTCTATGAACTGGCAAGAAGTTTGCGACAATCCTGCGCTACAGAAGCTGCCTTTTTTGAGGCTGGGGCTCAGGAGGTTTGGGAGTGTGATCAGGATGGGGTGGTGACGTTTTATGGAGAAGGGGGAGTGCTGGAGTGTTCCGGGATTTCTTTGGATTTCCCAACAAGGATGTAATTCTCCGAAAAAGGTTGAGTTATTCCCAATTTTCCCCTATTCCCCGCGCGTCGAAGGACGGTTTGGCTGCAATGAAGCGGCTCAGCCCATCCCGATTACCAATACAATGACAAAAGACTACGGAATCACCCTTGCTGACTTCAAGCAAAGTGACAATGACACCGGAAGCGCCGACTTCCAGATCGCCCTCATGACCCAGCGGATCAAGCATCTCACTGAGCACATGAATGAGCACAATAAAGATTTTGCTTCACGTCGTGGACTTCTCCGCCTCGTGGCACGTCGCCGCAAGCTTCTTGATTACCTCAAGAGTAAGTCGGAAGACCGCTACCAGTCAGTTCTCAAAGGACTTGGACTGCGTAAGTAACCCAATTTGTAAAAGGCCACGGTGGATTCCACTGTGGCCCTTTTGCCTTGAGAGCCCTCGCAATTTGATGGCGATTGCTCTCGCCCGGTGAAGTTCCCACCCACATTTAGACCGGGAATTCTTCACTGTTTTGACAAACAATCGCCCGGGAGGGTCCCGATGCGATCCCAAATAAAAAGACAATGAGTATACAAAATGTAACGGCCAATGTTGGCCCGAGCCCAATGGTCATCGAGACCGGTAAGTTGGCCAAGTTGGCCGACGGAGCGGTGACAGTCCAGATGGGTGAAACCATCGTGATGGTCTCCGCTGTTTCCCAAACTAAGATCCGTGAGGGTCAAACCTGGTTCCCCCTCTCGGTGGAATACAAGGAGCGCGCTTCTGCTGCCGGCACGTTCCCCGGTGGCTACTTCAAGCGTGAAGGTCGTCCGACCGAAAAAGAGATTCTGACCTGCCGGATGACTGACCGTCCGCTGCGTCCTCTCTTCCCCAAGGGATATCTCTATGATACCCAGATCATCGCCCTCCTTCTGAGTGCTGATCAGATCCATGATGCCGACATTCTCGCCATGAATGGCGCTTCCGCCGCTCTCGCGATTTCCGATATTCCCTTCGCTGGCCCCATCGGAGCCGTGCGCGTGGGCCGGGTCGACGGTGAGTTCCTCATCAACCCAACCTTCGAGCAGCGTGAAGACTCTGACCTCGACCTCATCTACGTGGGTAACAAGACCGACGTCATCATGATCGAAGGCGCTGCCAACGAGATTCCTGATGCTGAGTTCAAGAAGTCACTCTACTTCGCTCAAGAGGCTGTCGCCAAGATTGTCGAAGCCCAGGAAGAGCTCGTGAAACTCGCAGGCAAGCCCAAGCGTGACTACGTTGTCACCGTGGCTAAAGAAGAGCTCCTCGAGATCGGATACGCCGTCGCCGGTGACCGTATCGAAGACGCGATCTACGCCGCTTCCAAAGTTGAGCGCGGCAAAAAAGTCGGCGCTCTTCGCGACGAAGTTGAAGCGGCCATCAAGGAGAAATTCCCCCAGACCACCGAGTTCGAAATCGAGCAGGTCTTTGAATACATCCAGAAGAAAGCCTTCCGCGTTTCCATTATGGAAAAAGGAGTGCGTGCTGACGGACGTGGCCTTCGCGATATCCGCGAACTCTACGGTGAAGTCGGGACCCTGCCACGTGTGCACGGTTCCGCGATCTTCTCCCGTGGTGAGACCCAGGCTCTCGGAATTTGCACCCTCGCACCTGCCGACGAGAAACTCTACGTCGATAACTACGCGGGTGGTGAAGACTCCAAGAACTTCTTCCTTCACTACAACTTCCCGCCATTCTCGGTGGGTGAGACCGGTCGTTTTGGCGGCATGAACCGTCGTGAAATTGGTCACGGAGCACTCGCCGAGCGTTCCATCGCTCCCATGCTTCCTTCCACCGAGGACTTCCCATACTCCATCCGCATCTCTTCTGAGGTCATGGAGTCCAATGGATCCACTTCGATGGCGACCGTGTGTGCGGGCACCATGGCTCTTCTCGACGCCGGTGTTCCTATGATCCGTCCTGTCGCGGGTATTTCCTCCGGTCTAGTGACCGAGGAAGATGCTGATGGCAACATGACCAAGCACGTTGTCATTCTCGACATCATTGGTTCCGAAGACTTCTACGGTGACATGGACTTCAAACTCTGTGGAACCAGCGAAGGCGTTACCGGATACCAGCTTGACCTCAAGCTCCCCGGCATCCCTCTCGCCATCCTCGAAGAAGGCATCGACCTCGCGATCGAAGGTCGCGCCCTTGTCCTCGCGAAAATGGCCGAGTCCATCACCACCCCGAATGAGTTGAGCCCACACGCTCCCCGCATCGAAACCGTCAAGATTCCACAAGATCGCATCGGCGAGCTTATTGGACCTGGCGGCAAGAACATCAAGGCCATCCAGGCCGAGTCGGGTGCCGAGCTCAACATCGAGGACGATGGCACCGTGCACATCTACGCCTCCAAGATGGAAGGCCTCGAAGCGGCCAAGGAGATGATCAACCGCATGTTCGCCGAAGTCGAAATTGGTGCGACCTACACTGGTAAAGTGATGAACGTCACGACCTTCGGAGCCTTCATGGAAGTGCTCCCGGGCAAGGACGGACTCATTCACGTTTCCGAGCTCGACGAAGGTCGGGTCAACCAGGTCGAGGACGTCTGCAAGAAGGGTGACATCATCACCGCCAAGTGCATCGGGATCGATGACAAAGGCCGGATCAAGATGTCCCGCAAAGCAGCCCTCCGCGAAGGTCATGGCGGTGGTGCTCCTAAAGCGGAGGCTCCCAAGGGGGACGCTCCCTCCGGCGACGAAGTTCCTCCCTCCGGCGACGAAGTTCCTCCTTCCGAGGAAGAAGTCGTCACCTTCGGCTAAGTCGATCTGACTTCAAAAATCTCAAAGCGTCTTCGGGAAACCGAAGGCGCTTTTTTATGGAGCGTGGCTTTGTAAGCCGTAAGCGAAACACCGCCACCAACTTGATCTGGCATCATGACCTGGTCGGCCTCAAGGTCTCCGGATGTCCAGAACATTACCCAAGCCATGGCCGGTCGCCGACGCCCTGTTCGTCGAAGTCGAGATCAGCCATCCCCGCGAGCGTCAGATGCACATCCATTTCGAAGGCGGCCCTCGGCTCGTCATCGGAGGCTCCGACCAAATCCCTCTGGCCGCCGAACTCATCGCCCACCTTCGCAAGATGGAGCGCGGCGCGAAAGGAGGCCGCGCATGATGGGACTCACCAGCCACCTGCGCATCTTCCTCTGCATGGAACCCTGCGACATGCGGAAGTCTTACAATGGGTTCGCCGCCCTCGCTGACCAACTCGCCACCGATGGTCTCAAATCCGGGGCCCTCTTCCTCTTCACCAATAAACGCCGCAACCGCTTCCAGGCTCTCTACTACGACCGGACCGGCGTGTGCATCTTGAAGAAAAGATTGGAAATCGGGACCTTCTCCTGGCCCGACCCTTCCAAGCCCGATCAGAAAAAACTCACCCTCACCCCCGAAGCCCTCAACCTCCTCTTCGACGGAGTGGACCTGCGTGACGGAGTCATGCGTCCATGGTACGAGAGACACTAGAATTTATTGAAAATTTACTTTCATTTCGCCGAAAATTTGCTACATCGTGAAGCATCAAAACGCCCGACGACAAAGACAAGACCATCGACCGGCTCATCGCCGAGAACGGTTTACTGCGTCAAAAAATCGACACCCTCGTCAAGCTCCTCTACGGTGCCAAAAGCGAATGGAGCGGAGCGACATAGACGACCAACGGGAGCCCGAAGGGGACGAGCGGAGGCGAAGATCAAACGCCCATCAAAGAACTCGCCCCTGGCACCGGAAAAACCCGCACCGGATACGTCTGGGTGTTCAATGACCCGTGCCGGGGAGGCAGCGTCAGCTACCGTTGGCAAAAAGGCCGCAGCCGCGAAGACCTCGAACAAGCCCTCGGCAAAAGCGCCTTGGATTGGGAAGGGATCTTTCAATGTGACGGCTACAGCGTCTACAATTGATGAGAAAACGAGAAGAAGTAAGCGTGGAGAAAGTGTTTTCAGTCATGAGTAACCATGTGCTTGGTCTGAATGATCTGAGTGAGTTTTTCAACCTCAGCCCCGACCGACGACACATTCGAATGGACCCCCACAAAAGCCGTGAATCCCTTGCAGATCTTCGGCTACAGCTCAAAAGTTGACGCGAATGGGCCTTCACCTAAGAGTGCGGCGTCGCGAGACCCGAAAGATCGCGATCCCGGCACTGACTACCAAAAGTAAAATCAACGTGTAAGCCCATACTTTGATGCGCAGGTTTTCCCCCTTCACGGCATCTCCATTCTGAACAACCTTCTGTTCGACCACCCTCGCCTGATCACGCTCTTCCTTACGAGAAGGTTCTGACTCTAGTTCGGTCTGTTGACCCAACGGGGGGGACTCGGAAATCACTTCACGAGGATTGGACCTTTCGTCGCTTTCATCAGGCACTCCGAACGCTTGACTTAAAATTCCTGTATTTTCAGCCAAAATTCCCAAAAAGAACTTTTTGTGGTCGGAGCCTAACAAAGACAAGTAATATTCTATTTGCAGGTGTCTTACGTCAACTTCTGATCGGTCATCGCCGGCAATCTTATTGAGTATCAAGACACTGTCCTCGTCTTTCCAAGCTAACATTGTGTGAACTTGCCCTCGAATATGATCAAAGTTCGGAACCTCAACGACATCAGCGTTTCCATACTTCCTCTCTAGAAGATCCCGAATTTGAGTGAATGACCTTTCCACCTGATCGGCCAAATCTGTCTGTTTACTGATTTCGACGGCGCGAAGATAGATTCCTGCTCCCTCTATTGCTCTACTCCCTGAAAGCATGCAGTAAGACGAAAAGTTAACTCCAAAAATGTTAACCTCGCCCAGTTCAACAATCTCTCCCTCCATTTTTGGAAAAGAGGAGCCAAGACTATACTTTGAAAAGAACGAGAGAAGCTCTTCTGAAGCTGTGACCCGGGTAACCCAAGCCCACGAGAGAAATACACATAAAATAATTTTACTCATGGTATATCAATAGTATTTACTGAAGTCTGAATAAGAGCATCTTGTATACAACCGTCGGCAAGCTCCTTAGCGGTTCTTGATCGCATTGGGCCCATTAACGGAGCGACGTTGAACAAAGCGTCAGCGGCGGCGTGTGACATCCACTCTACTTCAATTAAGGCTGCTCGGCATGGAGTATACCCGCTGACGTTTCCGTTATACGGAAGCCCAGCTTGCAAGTCAGAACATGTATCGAGACCTTTTTGCGAAGTAGTTTCCCAGTTCGCACTATCATAGCTACTTCGCGGGGAATTTCGACTTGCCAAAGGTTCGATCGCCGCGATTGCCACTTGAACCGATTTCCGTAGGCTCACAGCTAATGCTGAATCTTCAGCAGTGTTGATATTACCAGTATCATCCCACATTCCGAATGGGTCCCTATGGAGTCTATCATCCCAATCATTAAAATGTATACTCATATATACGTCACACCCTTGATCTCTTGCAACCTTAGTACGTGATACCGCAGGGATGTTAGTAGCATTTTCCCGTGTGAGAAAAACCTTGATATGACCTTTGTCGTTCTCCTCGTGGTTCCGAATCTCGAGTCTCGTCTCTAAAGCAAGGTCATATGCGAATTTGTATTCTGGCTCTCCAGAATCGTCCGCAGTACCCCCAATCGAACTTGAACCCGGAAGATTTGGTCCAGATCCATGACCCGGATCTATTACAATCACCGCAGGCACTTCTAGATCAATCAGATGAAGCTCTTCTTCAATTGCTCCAATTTTCACCTTTACACGAGCCTTATTAAATCCTATTGGGGGCATATTCACCCTGATCGCTGTATACCCGCCCTCATCTACCGTCGTCGATGCCGTCGCTTTTCCAGCTTCTCCATTAATTGCTACTTGTCCGAGCTCATAATCATGAAGCCCATATTTCTCTGAAGCAGAAAACATGTGCCGATAATTTGGATTTGCGGCTTTTCCCCATAATCCCTTGAACATCGGCTGATGCGGACCCGGATCCTCGACGGTCGCCTTCTTAATAAATAGAGGCTCCATTGACCATGTGATTGTTTTTCCAGCGAGACGAGGCGACAACTTCACTTTCAAATCCCTCCACGCAATTCGTACAGCAGACGCATCCTCAATCTTGGGATCAGCGAATGGGGCTCTTTCGACCATCTCGGTAGTTAACCAAATGGGATTGGGTTTTGTCGTCCAATCAAGTTCGAAACCATCCTCATGAACCAGTTTTGGATGAACCTCCACTACATCAGGCGCGACAACTAACTCTTCAATTCGAACATAATGATCATCAACCGAACCCCCGATCCAAGGAGTAATCTCTTCGATCTGAGAATTTGTTTCATTCGCAAGAACGAGGAAATCTAGGGGTTCAACCCCGCTTGTAAGTATTGTATTTTCCTCGGTAATCCCATAGACTTCCCAACGGTAAGCCTCCAAGGCTTCAGCATCAGCTTCCTCTTGGGTCTGACCAGGTCCAGGAGAAGTTGCTCCGGGCGCAGGTGGATTCCAGTAAACCCGAAGATGTTTTTGTACCGTTTTAAATGGGATTATAAGAGCCTTAAAGGATCTATCGAATGAAGTGGGCAAAGGAACTTCTACCATATAGGAATTGTGAATCGTCTTCCAATCATCTAAGTGATAGTAAGAAGGAGGATCTTCGTCTTCCTCAAAAAGACCGATTCTTGTCTCGGCATGTGGGTAGAAATTCGGCCATTTATTTTTCCCATATTTTTTGTCAGCCATGTTAGATTGATTAGGAAAACTGTCAGATAGAAGATCATATTCTAGGTCATAGAGGATTTCGGGAATTATGAGTTCTGCTCTTGGCCAGGACCAGTCTGGAGCGCTCACAGCATTGATGTCAATAAATCCCCACTGATCATCATACCCAAAGGAGTTAATCGTTTCCGTAAAAGAATATCTAAACCCACTCGATGCTCTTCTAACAATTGGTTTAGCGGATAAAACCTCCCAATCTGTGGAATAGTTGTATGCCACAGGATCCAGACCAAATTCCGTCTCCTTGTAATCATCGATTCCATCCCCATCGGTGTCCTCATTCTGAGGGTTCGTCCCCCTAAGAGCTTCTTGATAGTTGCTCAAGCCATCTAAGTCATAATCCCCTTCCGGGTTTACCATTAAATCCTGACTTAAGAAATCCAGAGAAAAAACCGCTTTCAGTTGGCCAATTGTTGCGGGTGCGAGATTGAATTGTGAGTTTGTGTTATTTGCCGGATTCCAAGGGTAGTAGTGTCCTGAGCCATCCTGAAAGTAGTCCACGCCTAAAACAGCGATTCCACCGATTGGCTTCAAACTACTTTTTAATTGGTTCTCCACCCAATTTGAGTGAGTAAGATTCAGCTGGTAGTAAAACGGCTGAGCGAGAGCCTTAAGGGAACCAAGCTGTAGAGGAGCAAGTTGATCCGCATTCCATGTCGGTGGCAAAGGATCAGGAATCCCTGGATAAAATACACCGTTTGGATTTGTAGGTGATATGAAAAGTTCGGTGTGAACACTTGATGCCGCACCTGGTTGGAGTAACTGAAAAGACTCGAAAGCCTTCAAGGCCATCCACTTCGCCTGTCCAACATTCGCGACTGCCGAATTATTAGCCGGAAGGGAGTTAGTAGCACCAGTATCATACCACCAATATGGACCCTGAGCACTCGCGCTTGCCATCAAAGTGACACAAAGAAGCGTAAAGTGTTTAAAAATATTGAGCATTTTCTCCGAGGTGTTGTTGACTAGCAAGCGGGGGAAACTCTAAGGGGTAAAGATTCCCATAGAAATATCTCCCTGGGGTTCGTTGATGATTACGGTTCCGTCCGAGTGGACTTCAAAAGCATTCTTTTGATTCCCGGCTCCGTAAGTTCCTTTTCCAACCACGAAGTAGGCACCGGAGACCACCTTGT
>Ga0209702_10004036_pt1 | contig 22088 bp, 25 predicted proteins | sample FRY01_FD_187210 | JGI IMG/M metagenome (GOLD analysis project Ga0209702, IMG submission 187210) | Freshwater microbial communities from Lake Fryxell liftoff mats and glacier meltwater in Antarctica - FRY-01 (SPAdes) (version 2) | ecosystem: Environmental > Aquatic > Freshwater > Ice > Glacier... | reverse complement strand
CCCGCGCCGATATCGTCGAGATGAAGGCGGAGATATCCGTTGCTGAAACCCCTTCGAGAGTTAGTGCCTCAATGCCGGGTATCAGATTATAGCCAAGTTCATGGATGATAATGTTAGGCACCTGCTTTAGGCGAAGCGCCGTGTCCTCACTTGTGCAACTGACAAGCGAAGAGGAGCAACGGACCCTAGGTGAAGCCGACCGGTAGGCAGTAATGGATGCAACCACCTTGATTTCCCGCCTGAGATTGTCCCGGCTCTCCCGGACCTTGTACGCACTTCTCCCATCAAACGGGTGCTCTGTAAGGCGCTGCTTCATTACATCAGTGAATAATTGTCTGCCTGTTATCATCTTACACATTCCTTTCGTGTTGGCAGGGCAGGTAGGGCGGGATTGAGGGGTTTTTGCGGAAACTTTTCCATGTAGTTGTTCATAGGGAACTTTACCCAAAACCATTCCAATCCCGCCCTTCCTGCCCTGTGTGGTCATGAAAAACACCCACTCTGCTTCAGTCCGGCGTAGAAGTGCTTGCCGTTGCTCTTGGCGCTGGCGAAACCGCGTTCGGCCAGCCGCTGGGTGAATGTCTTTTTCGAGCCGGGCTGGACACCATTGTCCTCACACCAGTGTCGCCAGTTCCGGAACAGATTTGACTGTTCTACACGCTCCGCAGGGTCGCTTTCCGTCCGCTCGTCGAGGAACGCTCCGAGCAGGTCGCTTTCCTTCCGATATTGGGCTGTTTCGCGCTTCATCGCCGGGCTCAGGCGTAGCCCATCCCGGTAATACTTCTTCGCCCCCTCAACCATCCACGCGAGGATGCCCTCGCGTTCAGCCATAAGCTTGGCCTCGAGAAGCGGGTCTTGCTCGCGCCGTTCGAACTTGCGCCGGAACGGCACGATGACAATCCGCCGCCAGATACCATCGTCGTCACCCTTTACGATGGGCTTGTGATTGGTCCGCACCCACGGCGTGAATGCCGGTTGGAATGTAAAATACTCTCCGTACAGGTGCCTTGCGGCAATTGGCTCACGCCCTGCCAGTTGCTTCGCGACGACCTCATCGAGAAACATACCACCCGGCAGTTCGTTGATCGACACCAACCTGGCTCCGCGAAGCATGGCCATATCTGGCCTTGCTCCATGATCATCAGTGCGGCGTGCAGCGAGCAAGCTCGTAGGTGCGGTTTTTGCGTATTCCCCCAGTATGGCGCTGATGGCGTTACCAAAAATTGATTTGCCATTGGCCCCGAAGCCGACACAGAAAACGATGATTTCTTCGCCAACCTCGCCGGTAAGCGTCAGACCCAATAGGATCTGTACTGCCTTGATGGTCTCCGCGTTGGGCGTTCTATCTTCATTGACGAAGACTTCATTGAGAAAGCTAAGCCAGCGCGGACAGTCTGCGGCCTTCTCGTAGTTCACGGCACAGTGCTTGGTAATTAGCACCCCCGGCTCGTTCGGTTGGAGCCACCCCATCCGCAGGTTCACCACGCCGTTCTTGACGCCAAGCATATTTGGATGCGCGTCGAGCTGATCAGGAGTGGCTCCCATACCTGGTTCTGACGCTGCCAATTTGAGCATTGCCTCCAGGCGTGGACGCATCGACGCTTGTGTGGCCTCTCTGATGAGCCGCTTCGCCTTGTCCTGGTCATCGCCCAGCAGATCGGCGGCGCGCTTTACGAGCTCCTTCGCAACTTGCTTCGCTGCCTCAAGATCTTCACCCTTTTCGCAGCGGTTCCAGCGATCATTGCCCCAGATCAGCCAATACCCCGCCTTGTGGACGAACAGCATCTTGCCCCGGAACATGCGGGCGAAGGCTTTGGCATTTCTGACGTCGCCAGACAGCGACCAATCTACCGTCGGTTGTACTTCCACATCCGCACAAGCCTTGGTGATAGTCCCACTGCGGTAATCAGGCCGGCTTTGCCATTTGTCGCGAAGTGCGAGCGCGCTCTGGTTCATCACGCTTTCGGTGAGTGCCGCCAACTCATCGGGTGATGCGACCAGGTCCACTAGGCTCTTGGCGATATATCCTGCCATCGCGAGGTCAGCGTCGCTCTGGCTTGCGTAATGGCCGCCACCCCGGCGTGCGCCATCTTTTTGAAATTCACCTGCCCAAAGGACGGGATGGTCCGCTTTCATCGCACTTACCGTCTGCGTAATAGTCCGGTTTTGTTGACTGGTCAGCTCGCCTTTTTCGGGTGCTCCGCTCGTTGATGGCACTCCAGGCGCCTGCCCCGGTGGGAGTAAGCTCTTCATTGGCGGGAATGCGGTTACAATATCGCTGAGCGAGTGGCGGGGCCCCTCAGCTTTTACCGTAACCAGAGGGCAGAGAATACTATCCATCATGCCAGCCCTCGGTCGCGGCATTTCATATGGTGGAAGCCGGGCAGCCGCAGTAGCCGAGAGACGTCAACCGCCGCCTTGTCAGCCCCATATTCCACGAGGCTGCGGTTACCCTGACGCTCAAACAGCGACGCTGGCTTGATAATGGAGTATCTTTGGCACTGACGCCTGATTTTGCTACTCGAAACCTCCGGCACTTCCTGAATCTCGTGAATAAGCGGATTTATGGATCTTCAGCGCAAAGAAACGGCAAACGTATCCGATCAGTCGCTGTCCAAGAGGGGGGGCAGTACAAGCGTCTGCACTATCACCTGATGCTCGATTGCCCTCGTGACGAACTGGTGATGGAATTCCCAGCCATACTGACCAAAGCTTGGGTCAGTACCGATTGGGGCTATCCGCAAATTGACATTCAGCCATGTGACCAAGGATGGCTGAACTATATGACGAAGCTCAGGGATAAAGCTGACTTCGCCTCTGCCTTCGATTGGGAACTCTGTCACAATCCGAACTAATGTTCTGAGTGACTCGTGATTGCTGGGTACAGACCCCCTTCGCTCTCCTAATCCTACATAAAAATAGACCAAAGGCTCGCAGATCGTAGCGGGGCCTTGATCTATTACTATACCCTATAGATTCAATAGGTTATTATAAAGGAACTATCATATGACCAGACCAATATTGATCAATTTTAATGTGCCGATTGATACGAGAAATCGATTTGATGTGATTTGCCACGCAAGTGGCAAAACAAGGACGTCAGTCCTTGTTGAATTGATGACCAATTATGTTTTGGATGAAAGCAAGCGGCTGATCGAACGCCAGAAAGCATTTGGAGATTTTGATCGGTCGTTCCGGAATTCTAACGATCTAAACGGCTATCGCCATCAAGCGGATGCTGACCACCATTTTGCCCGTTCTGCACGGCAGACGGGCGGAGACGACGATCTCAGCTTACCTTCTCCGATGTTATCCGATGGAAGGGAGGATTGGTGATGTTATCTAAAATCCAGAAGCCAAAAACAAAGCAGGATTTAATCAAAGCCCTGCAATCTGCGCCTATCAAATCATTCGAAATCTATGAGAGTTCCGAATTGAACCAGCTACCAGCTAAGTCCGATCTTATCCGCCAAGCCAAAACGGTGATTGTTATCCGTTAGCACTTATATTGATCGACTACTGAAGCTGGTCGCTAAGTCAGTAAGAAGCCTCTCTCGATGCATCTGCCACTTCTGAGGACTCCGACTGGTATTCCTCCCTTAGAACGCTTTGTAGCTGATTGGCTCGCTCGTTTGACACTTCAGCTTTGCATAGGGCTTCTATGACTTTTTGATCAGCAACCTCGGTTGAGCCTTGTAAGCCTCGAACCTTACACGTCGAATCCTTCTGCTTTATCCAAATCCTCTGCTGAGCCAATAGTCTCTTTCTAGTCTGGGGTGCCAGCGACTGCCATGCTACCGTCAACGCTTGGTCGGCTGATTTTGCAGCAAGACTTGCCTGCTCAATATTAGCAGCGTTCTGCATGTTTAATGCCGACTCTTCCTCCAATCTAGCAAACTCCTCCTCTTCTTTCTGGGTGCGAGCTTGCGTTTCAATGGACGATTTCAAAAGCGAAGCCGCTACTACTTCGCCAAAGACCTTGAGCTTGTCGTCAGCGTTTTCAAATTCTGCATATATTTTTTTGCCATCGTCAGTTGGTTGCACATTGTAATCGAGGTCGCCTTTCAAATAGTCGGCACCTTTTTCAATATCGGCTGCGTCAGCCATCTTTTCGACATCGCTCAGCCCAACCAGCTCCCTTGCTTTAGAAGCGTCGGCGAACGTTTTCGTGGAGAAGACAATTTTTAAGGAGCCCGTGCAAAATCTTTTTGTGCTGTCTGGATCCTCTTTGGTGGTTCGAATGTTCTCAATCACCAGTTTAATTTTTGCGATAGATGCACGGATCGTGGAGTTGCTGATCGAACGTGAACCATCTTCGCCTGTAGCCTGCTCTATAGCAACTTTTTCAAGATTCTCTCGAATAGCGGCTTCCAATGCAGATTTTGCGTCTTCATCAGAACAAGATACTGAGGCTTGTCCGCAGCCTGCCAGTAAGAAAGCGGCGAGTAAGACCCCGCCCTTCAATTTAAAACCCATGATTCCCCCCCCCATAAAACAAGCGCCAAATACTAAAACAAGCTGCCTGCTCAAACCCGCTACATATCCAAAATGTTATTATCGGTTCGCACAGATAGCAAGCTCTAAATGGGATCTCGCCTAAGCATTGGATGCGGTGTAACTTTGCGTCCAAAATAGACTAGACCGTTGCCCAACGACCTAATCGGTTGGAGTCCGTCAAACATAAGGGCATGGCCAGTGACGGCGGTGTCCATGTTCCGGCCTTCATCACTTATGGTGGCGCAAAGGTGCAAAATGCCCGCCACACAAGTGTGACTGGCCGGTGTCAAGCAGCTAAATGGTCAATATGGAGGGCGCGATATTCTGGCAATGCAGGGGAAGTCCTGGGTGCCAGTATTGCAAGGAAGTGCGGCGCAAGTTCGGACAGCCTCCGAGGGCCTGGGGTCAGAGCTCTTCAACAAAAGAGGTTACCGCCGCGGGAATTGGAAGGCGCTGCATTTGCACGAACCCTTCGGTCCGGGCCGCTGGCAACTCTACGATTTGTCCAATGATCCAGGCGAAACCAAGGATCTCGCCGCAACGCAACCTGAAGCTTTAGAAGAGTTGATTTCGTCTTGGGAACGTTACGCAAGTGCGAATGGGGTGGTGCTCGGCAACACTCCGCCGGACCGTTAGTCCGAAGCGATTACGTGTCTCCCAGCGAGCCGATGATTTGCATACGGCATTTCAATAGCTCGGCTTCGAACATCTGTCTGTTACGTGTAAATCTCGTAGTCGGCACCGGAATGGAGACTGCAAATGCACGTCCAAGCGGGTCGGTGAAGACAGTGCTCATCGCGCAGATACCTTCGGTGTGCTCTTCGATATCATAGGCGATACCGTCTTTCCTGATCCGCAATATCTCGGCGCGCAATTGGGCGGGATCTGTCTTGGTATTCGAGGTGAAGACTTCGAGTTCCTGGTCCAGATGGCGGTCCAGTTTTTCGTCTGACAACGTCGCTAGCAACGCCTTCCCGCAGGCAGTGCAATGCAAAGGGAAGCTTTCCCCGATGGCAGAGATCGCACGCAACCTGTGTAAGCCTAGAATTTGGTCGATAAATACAGCGGCTTTGCCTTGCATGACCGACAGATCAATTGTTTCGTTCAACTTCCGGCTGAGCGCATCCATGTAGGGGCGCGCCATCTTGTCGATATCGTTATTCGTTGCCTTGGCCAAACGGATGAGGGCCGGGCCCAGCTTCACCCTTGATTTCGGGGTGGCCGCGATCAGCAATTGTTCGTAAGCGAGCGAGGTAACAATCCGCTGCACCGTCGATCTCGCCATGTCTACACGTGCGGCAATTTCAGCCAGACTCAGGCCTTGTGGCTCGTCTTCGAGCGAGCGCAAAATTTTAGCTGCGCGAGCGATCACCTGGATGCCCAAACGCGGTTTAGGTGGCTTTGCAGCAGTAACCGAATTTGCAGCTTGATTCATGAAAAGTCCCATATGCGGAAAAATGTCCACAATACGATACAGTACTGTGCGTGAACGGTGATTGCAACCAGCAAACCTGCCTTTGAGAGGCGAATCTATCAAATTTCAGCGGTATCGTGCGTTGACACTACCTGGCTTGAGGGGTAGTTATCCCACTTATCAAAACAGTTGCATCACAATGCAATTATATGGGAGATTGGAATGCCGGGTTGGGAAGAAGGCGATTGGAGAGATGAAGCTCTCTGCCAGTTCGAAGAATCGAACATGCAAAACGCAATGGGCCTCAAGTTCTATGATCTGAGCCACCCATGGGGCCTCGGCCAACCATGCTGGCCCTATTTCAAGGACGTCAGGATTGAGCGGCTGCACGGCATGTCCCGATCAGGTGTTCTGACCCAGGAAATTACCACGGTGATGCATTCAGGGACGCATATCGATGCTCCGGCGCATGTGGTTCCGGGCACACCGTTCATGGATGAAGTGCCGCTCCCATATTTCTTCGGAAGCGGCGTTGTCGTCTCCATTCCCAAGAAAAAGTGGGAAGTCATTACCGCCGAAGATCTGGAAAATGCACGACCAAAAATCCGCAAAGGCGACATCGTGATCGTCAACACCGGCTGGCACAAATATTACGGCGATAACAAACACTATTACGCCTATTCCCCGGGCTTCTACAAAGAAGCTGGCGATTGGTTTGTCGAACGCGGCGTCAAGATGGCGGGCTCCGACACGCAGGCGCTAGACCATCCGTTGGGAACAGCAATCGGTCCCCATGGACCCGGAGCGCCGAACGGTTTGCTGCCTGACGTAAACGAGGAATACTTCCGCGAGACCGGTCGCCGCGTCATCGAGGATTTCCCTGAGTGGGAGCCCTGCCATAATGCGATGTTGTCAAACGGCATCTGCGGCTTCGAAAATGTCGGAGGTGATATCGATCAGGTTACCGGACAGCGCGTTACGTTCGCAGCCTTCCCGTGGCGCTGGAAGAAAGGCGACGGCTGTATCGTTCGCCTGGTCGCCATCATCGATCCTACGGGCAGCTTCCGGATCGAAACTGGTGGCGGCGATTAAGCACAGGCTTAGGCATCGCAGCATGCTCAGCCGGGAGGGGTTCGAATGGAAATCACACGCATTTCAGAAGCAAAGCCTTACGAAGCGCCGAAGCATTTCGACGTGCGCGGACTTCGTTTGCAGGGCTTCGATGCCAGTTCGTCATCATTCGCTTGGACCGGCCTCTCGTACTTTCTGCCCGGAGGCGGTGCGTCGATGGACGCCAGCCCGCTTGAGAAAATTTATGTCGTTCTTGAAGGCGAGGTCACCATCGAGTTGGGAGACGGGACAACACATTTGCTGAAGAAGTTCGACAGCTGTTTCATTCCTGGGAGCGAAGCGCGGGAAATTCGCAATGAGGGCAACGCCGTGGCAAGCATGCTGGTGGTGATGCCCTATCCGGAGACGGCAAGTTGACCCTCCCTGCAATCGACCCCACCACGCTGTTCGACGTCGCCGGAAAGTCCGCTATTGTGGTCGGGGCCAGCGGTGCCTTCGGCCAAGTGGTTTGCGCGACATTGGGTAAGGCCGGGGCCAAGCTAACAATCACCGGCGGTAATGCGGATGCACTGGCAGAACTGCAGGGCGAGCTGCAACAGCAGAATATCGCGGCCCTGCCTGTCAACCGGCGCACCAATAGCGAAACCGACTGTGATGCAATCATCGCAGCGGCTGTGGGTGCTTACGGTAGAGTCGATATTCTCGTGATTGCGGCTGGAGTTAATGACGTATCGCCAATCGTCGATATGTCGCCCGAGAGATTTCAGGCGGTCATGTTGGCCAATGTCGAAGGTGCCTGGCTGATGGCCCGCGCATCCGGAAAGCAGATGATCGAGCAAGGGCATGGCGGCAAAGTTGTATTTACGTCCTCGGCTCGCGGAAAATTGGGGCATCCGGCGGGCTACTCCGCCTATTGCACGTCCAAATCTGCAGTTGACGGACTTACCAAGTCACTCGGCTGTGAGTGGGGCAAACATGGCATCACCGTCAATGCAATTGCTCCCACAGTATTTCGCAGCCCATTGACCGCATGGATGTTCGGCGATGATGAAAAAGCCGTTGCTGTGCGTGAAGGTTTCCTGGCCCGTGTGCCAATAGGCCGTTTGGGCGAGCCTGAAGATCTGGCCGGACCTCTATTGTTCCTTTGCTCGCGCGCGTCAGATTTCCATACTGGCCATATCATCTACGCCGATGGCGGATATACGGCAGGGTGATGGCAGTGCCTGAGCAAACATCAGATCAGACAATAGCTGTGATTGGCGGCGGCCTGATGGGAGCTGGTATCGCGCAAATATTCTCTGTTGCTGGCTATGACGTGACAGTCTTTGAACCCAATGATGAAGTGCGCGCGTCGCTGCATGAACGAACCAGAAGCAACCTCGAAATCATTGGCGAAGACGAAAGCGCAGCTGACCGGATCACATTGGTTGCTGATATGGCGGAGGCGGTCGCGGGCGCTACATACGTCACCGAAGCTGCGCCAGAACGGCTGGACCTGAAGCGGACAATCTTTGCCGAGTTGGTCCAACTGGCGCCGCGGACTTGCATTCTTGCCAGCAATACATCGGTCATCCCGATCACCCGAATTGCTCAGGAGCTGGAGACAGCGGATCGCATCGTAGGCACCCATTGGTGGAATCCGCCATATCTCATTCCGCTGGTCGAAGTTGTGCAGGCCGAGGAAACTTCGGACGCGGTAATCTCCGCGACGATGGCTCTGCTGAAATCCATTGGTAAATCCCCGGCGCATGTAAAAAAAGACACGCCGGGTTTCGTGGCCAACCGCTTGCAACATGCCCTGTGGCGTGAAGCCATTGCGATGGTGGCTGAGGGGGTCTGCGACGCGAAGACTCTGGATGACTGTGTAAAGAACAGCTTTGGTCTGCGTCTGCCAGTGCTGGGGCCGCTCGAAAATGCGGATATGGTCGGGCTGGACCTGACACTGGATATTCACAAGACAATGATGCCCGAACTCGACCGTCATGACCGGCCCAACGAGCTGCTCATAAGCTTGGTCGATGCAGGTGATTTGGGATTTAAGTCGGGCGCGGGTTTCCAAAAATGGACGCCCGAACAAATGGACGAGACACGCAAAAGACTGCTGCAACATCTGACAGCGGCACGGGTGGCTTGATCCTGGAGGAGAGGATCTGATGGACTTACCATTGCTAATAGGCGTTCTCGCTTATGAGTTGATCGTGATCGTAGGGTTGGGTGTGTGGCTTCAACGCCGCCACAAGGCAGATTCCAGCGCGGAATTTGCGCTGGCAGGGCGCGATTTGCCTACCCCTGTTGTAGCGGTAACGCTGGCGCTGACGGTGCTGGGCACCGCACATATTTTCGGCGTGTTCGAGATGACGTGGATGATGGGCGCCATCGCCATCTGGTTTTCCATTGCCCATGTGATTCTGCTCACCTTTGTCTGCCTGGGTACGGGCCTGTGGGTCCGCCGGTTGGGTGTCACTACTGTCCCTGAATTGCTCGACCGCGCCTTTGGGATGGAGACACGGCTGTTCGTCAGCTGCATCATGGCCGGCGTGCTGTTCGGCATCCTGACTGTCGAGGCGCAGGGCATCGGGATCATTTTTGCCACGCTCACCGACTGGAGCATTCAGACGGGGGCTATAGTTGGCGGCACACTAGGCATTTTGTACGTGATCTTCGCCGGTATGCGCGAGATTGGTTGGGTGAATCTGGTCAATGCCGTGGTGATGTATCTCGGCCTGATCGCCGCGACCGTTTACATCGGTATGACTTTGCCGGGTGACGGCTTCGACACAGTTGGCGAGTTTTACCGCAGCACCGGACAGGATAGCGCTCTGTCGATCTGGGGCACGCCTGAACTGCTGGTCAATTTCGCCATCGTCAATGTGGTTGCCGTGCTGTTCAGCCAGTCGATCAACCAGATGCTGATGCAGCCCGCTATGTCCGCCAAGAACGAAGCGACCGTGCGCAAAGCGCTTTGGATCGCAGCGCCGGTCAATGGACTGTTCGGCGTATTCGCCGTGGTTATTGCTTTGGCCGCACGGGCGCAGCCGGAATTCGCAGGCATGGCCGATGCGCCTAAGGTCGGAACGACCGCGATGCTGCTGGATTATCTGCCGCCCGTTCTGGCAGCGTTGCTCTTGGCATCGTTTCTGGCAGCCATCCTGTCGACATTTGCCATCATTGCTTTGTCGATTGCGACAATCTTCACCAACGATATCTTCACTCCGCTCTATGCGCCGAAATCGAGCGCAGCGACGCAGACCAGAGTGATCCGGATCGTGATCGTGGTAGTGTCTAGCATCGCCATTGCCGTGGCTTCGCTGCTGCCGCCAATACTTGCAGCGATGATCTGGCTGTTTGCATGGCTGGTCCCAGTGTTCTGGATCTTCATTTCGGGCCTGCTTTGGAAAAGGCATCAGGGCGTCGCAATCGCAACCTTGCTGATTGCGTGGGCGGCCAATGCTGCGTGGTCATTTACCTCGCTGCCGCAAGCATTCGGACTTGAATCGGCCGGTGCCTACAACGCCTATGTCACTGTGATCGTCTCAGTCGTGGTGATGGTCATCGGCAATTTGATGGTCAGCGCTGAGCCGGGCCTGCTTAAGAACCTCAAAAACCATAAGCAGAGGGAGACAATCTGATGTTCTGGTCGATATTTCTCCAGACGCTCGCGATCATCCTCGTGATCATCGTGAGCGGCATTGTGATCGCCAAAATTCTCCACGGCCGCAGGGGAGACAGCTGATGGATGTTACCCTCGCATGGATGATCGGTGTCGTCGCCATGATGGCAACTTTCGGCGGCATTGCGCTGGTCGGATACTTCCTCCGCCAATCTCGCAAATAACTGCCCAAAAACACTAAAAGGAATTTCCGATGGCAAACCCAAAGAACAAGGTCATTATCTCCTGCGCCATCACCGGCGGCATCCATACGCCCAGCCTATCTGAGGCGTTGCCATTTACCCCCAGTGACATTGCACAGCAGTCAATCGATGCTGCAGAAGCAGGGGCGGCGATACTTCATTTGCATGCGCGCGATCCGGAAACGGGTGCGCCAACCGGAAGTCCTGATGTTTATCGGCAGTTTTTGCCGGTCATCAAACAGGGCACCGATGCGGTCATCAATCTGACCACCGGGGGTAGCCCGGACATGAGCCCGGAGGACCGGCTGGCTGCAGCGCTCGCATTTTCTCCTGAAATGTGTTCGCTCAACATGGGCAGTATGAACTTCTCGTTCCACGGAATGGGCGCGAAGCTGGAATCTTGGAAGTTCCCATGGGAGCAGCAATATATTGCCGACAGCGAAAAATTCATTTTCCGCAACACCTTTGCCGATATCGCGCGTAATTATGAGCTGTTGAGCGATCATGGCACGCGCTTTGAACACGAATGTTACGATATCGGACATCTCTATAATTTGGCGCATTATGCCGATAAAGGCATCGCCAAGCCGCCTTTTTTCATCCAATCCATTTTCGGCATTATGGGCGGGATTGGCGGCGATCTCGACAATGTCATGTTCATGCGCCGCACCGCCGACCGTCTGTTCGGGGAAGATTACGTCTGGTCGGCACTCGGCGCAGGCAAGTTCCAGATGCCGGTCATCACCCAGGCAGCGATGCTCGGCGGCAATGTCCGCGTTGGTCTGGAGGACAGCCTGTTCATCAGCCGCGGCAAGCTTGCATCAAGCAATGCCGAACAGGTCGCCAAAATCGTCCGCATCCTCGGCGAAATGGGCTTGGAGGCCGCTACACCAGCAGAGGCTCGAGAAATGCTCAGCCTCAAGGGCGGCGACCGGGTGTCTTTCTGACTTCGGGCCGAACATCTTTGTCCCCTCCGGCTGACCGCTCAGCTTCACAAAATGGGAGTTGATTGGTGAAATTTATTGGAATCAAATCCGCGCCACTTAACCCAACGATTGCTGTCGTTCGGGGTGATCGGGCAATTCCCCTGGCTGCAGCTGACAAGTTCTATTTCGACCTGCCGCGATGGCTCGAACTTGCCCAATCCGCTAGCGAACCCGGATTGGCGCTTGATAAGATTGTTGCGGCGCCGCCTGTATGGGCGGGCGCGCGAGTGCTGTGTGTGGGACTGAACTACCATGCCCATGCGGCGGAAGGCGGGTTCGACCCGCCATCACACCCGGTCATATTCGGTCGATGGTCCCGTTCGCTGATTACCGATGGCGACGAAGTTCCGGCTCTCGACCCCAAGCTCGACTGGGAATGCGAGCTGGCCGCCGTCGTCGGCACCAGCATGGCGGGTGTAAGCGCCGAAGAGGCTCTTGCCGGGATCATGGGCTATGCTCCCTTCAACGACATCAGCGCGCGCACCTACCAGCGCCACACGCATCAATGGACACCTGGCAAGAATGCGGACCGATCCGGGGTCATCGGGTCGATTATTACCAGTGACGAGATTGGCGATCCGAATGCGGGGCTGCGGATCGAAACTTGCCTGAACGGCAAGACCATGCAAAGCTCGACGACCGACCTGATGATTTTCAGCGTGGGCGAAATCGCGTCCTATCTCAGCGAAATCATGACCCTCGAGCCGGGCGACATCATCGTCACCGGCACTCCGGAAGGGGTCGGCCATGCGAGAAAGCCGCCGGTTTTCATGAAGCCCGGCGATGTTATCGAGGTCGAGATTGAAAAGATCGGCAAGATCGCGAGCCCGATCGTTCCCTCTCCAAGGCCAATCGCCTCCTCCTCAGGAAAGGAGAGCTACGGCAATGTGTGACATCACGGAAGACAATCTGATCGAGGCCTTTGACCAGCTCGCAGCCGATGCACCTGATGCGCGCGCGTGCGAACTGTTGGTGGGCCTTGCAAGGCACCTGCACGCATTCGTTCGTGAAACCGGGCTGACTCACGCGGAATGGCGCGCCGCGATTGACGGCCTCGCGAGAGCTTGCGAGACGACCAATGCCGAGCGGAACGAATTTGCGCTCCTGTCGGATATTTTTGGAATATCATCGCTGGTCGACTTGATCGGCTCGCCCGTCGGAGCCACCTCATCTTCGGTTCTTGGGCCCTTCCACCAGCGTGGAGCACCCCCAATGCCCAATGGCGGAGACCTATGGAAAGGGCAGGCCGGCGATGTGCTCGTTCTGTCAGGCGACGTTGTCGATGGTGCTACGGGCAACCCGATAGCCGGTGCTACGCTCGACCTGTGGCAGAATGCCGATAACGGCCTTTACAGCGTGCAGGACGCCAACCAGCCGGATTTGAATTATCATGGCATGCTGACTTGTGATGTTAGGGGCAGTTTCGCTTTCACCACCACTCGATTCAAGCCTTATACTGTGCCCACTGATGGATTGGGGGGCGAAGTCCTGCATATGCTTGGGCGCAATGCATGGAGACCGGCGCATCTACATGTGATCGTGGAAGCACCTGGATATCGCCCCATCACTACCGAGCTGTTTCTCAGCGACGACCCATGTCTCGAACGCGATGCTGCGTTTGGCGTGCGCAAGGACCTTATCCTGCAACTCGAGGAAAAGACAAAAGCCGATTATCCTGCCGACCAGTTCGAAGCTTACGAGCGATTGCCTCACAGTTTTTTGGCCGGATCGGTGCGGTTCCGCATGATATCCGAAGCTCAATTTGCGGGAAGGCTCGCATGATCCGGATACCGCAAACCTGTTTCGCACACACATAGGAGTTGCGATGAGAAAACTATATCCTGATGCAAATATGGCGCTCAATGGGCTGCTAAAGGACGGCATATTGATCGCTAGCGGTGGTTTCGGTCTGTGCGGCCTACCCGAGAGGTTGCTCGATGCGATTCGTGACAGCGGGGTGCAGGATCTGACTTTCGTCAGCAACAACGCAGGGATCGATAACGAAGGTATCGGCAAGCTACTGCGGACGAAACAGGTGAAAAAGATGATCAGTTCCTATGTTGGCGAGAACAAGGAATTTGAACGACAATATCTTTCGGGTGAGCTTGAGGTGGAATTCTGCCCGCAAGGCACCTTGGCTGAACGGATGCGCGCTGGTGGGGCTGGGATCCCGGGATTCTATACCAAGACTGGAGTCGGCACGCTGGTGGCCGAAGGCAAGGAGCACAAGGACTTCGAGGGCGAGGAATATATACTTGAAACCGGCATCTTTGCTGATCTCGCCATCGTGAAGGCATGGAAGGCGGATGAGACGGGCAATGTCGTTTTCCGCAAGACCGCGCGCAATTTCAACCAACCGGCCGCCACCTGCGGCAAGGCCTGCGTGGTGGAAGTCGAGGAAATCGTCCCTGCCGGTTCTCTTGATCCCGATTGCATCCACCTGCCCGGCGTCTTCGTCCAGCGAATGATCATCGGCGCTCCTTATGACAATAAGATTGAATTCACGACCACGCGTGAGCGGGAGATTGCCTGATGCCTTGGACCCGTGACGACATGGCCGCCCGCGCCGCAAGAGAGCTGGAAGACGGTTATTACGTCAACCTCGGCATCGGCATTCCCACGCTGGTGGCGAATCACATTCCTGAAGGCATGCAGGTGACCTTGCAGAGCGAGAACGGGATGCTCGGCATCGGCCCGTTTCCTTATGAGGACGAGGTCGACGCCGACCTGATCAACGCCGGCAAGCAGACCATCAGCGAGCTGCCGCACAGCGCCTACTTCGACAGCGCAACCAGCTTTGGCATGATCCGAGGCGGACATATCGACCTGACCGTGCTTGGCGCGATGGAAGTAGCCGAGAACGGCGACATCGCCAATTGGATGATCCCGGGCAAAATGGTGAAGGGCATGGGCGGCGCGATGGATTTGGTCGCAGGCGTGAAGAAGATCATCGTAGTGATGGAGCACACCAGCAAGCACGGCGATCCCAAGTTCATTCCCAAATGTACTCTGCCGCTGACGGGCGCCAATGTGGTGGACATGATCATCACCGATCTCGCCGTGTTCCAGCGGCCCGGTCATGACAGCCCGTTCCGCCTGATCGAATTGGCACCGGGTGTCACCGCGGAAGAGGTGGCCGCAAAGACCACTGCCCATTTTGAGTGAAAGCTTGCCAAGATCCTTGCAGCAGCCCTATCATCCTGCGTTGTCTCTTAGGACATCTTCCAGTCCATCGATCGCTTGTGCAGTGACAATGGCACTCCTCTTGGTTGGTTGCGATCAGCCGGGCAGCGATGGCGGTATTCCTGGTGAGGGAACAGTAGTCGCGATCCGAAATTGCGGGCCCGTACCGGACTCCCCTGTTCGCATTGAGGGCGGCAGCTTCGCAATGGGCCAGACCGCAATCTATCGTGAGGAAGGCCCGATACGCGAAACCACTGTATCCGGCTTCTGGATTGATCCGCACGAGGTCACCAACCGTCAGTTTGCCGAGTTCGTTACTGCAACCGGACATGTCTCTGTAGCCGAAAAACCAGTCGATCCGGCGCAGTTCGATGTTCCGGTGGAGCAAATTCCGCCCTCCATGCTCGAACCCGGCTCTGCCGTGTTCACAGCGCCCGCTCAGCCCTCACGCAATTATTCGGACTGGTGGGAATATCTTCCAGGCGCGAGTTGGAAGAAGCCTTATGGACCCGGTGGTCCCGACGCCGTGCCGGACGAGCCGGTCGTGCATCTCGCCTGGAAAGACATGATTGCCTATGCGGAATGGAAGGGCGGTCGGATCCCGACCGAGGCCGAGTGGGAGTTCGCCGCTGGCTTAGGGCAAGAGAAGAGCACTGAGCAGCCCGCGGGTAACGACGCCAATACCTGGCAGGGCGTTTTCCCCGTGGTCAACGAGGCATCGGACGGCTTCACCGGCATCGCTCCAGTCGGCTGTTTCGAACCCAACCCGCTTGGACTTTACGACATGGTCGGAAATGTCTGGGAGATTACTGCGGACTATTATCGTCCCGGCCACGATCCATTCGATACGGAAAACCCCAGGGGGCCGAGCGAGAACGCGGCCTATGATCCGCTCAATCCCGGAGCTGCCAACCGGGTAATGAAGGGTGGCTCCTATCTATGCGCTCCCAATTACTGCCAGCGTTATCGCCCTGAATCGCGCCAGGGGAATGACTCTGGGCTTGGTGCCAGCAATGTGGGCTTTCGGCTGGCCTATGACCGCAATCCGAACCAATAGCTGCGGCAATTGAGGGACGATTATGAGCTACTTTGCTACAATCGATAAAGTCCTTTCGCGCGATCTGGAGCTTGAATTGCTCACCACGACTGACTGGCGGATTTATTCTCGCGCGGGCATTGTTGGCCAGAACGGGTGCGAGGCCGGGTGATCGGATCACTGTTCAGGTCAACAAGTCGGTCGCAGACCTTTGCCCCTACCTTGCCTTTCTTCATTCCGGGCTGGCCTTCCATCCTCTCAACCCGGCCTGTCAGCGAGACTAGGTAGAGTATTTTCTCGGCAACACAGAAGCCTTCGCCATCGTGTGCGATCCTGTAAAGCGGGAGATGATGGGCGGGCTGCCATCGAGGTTCGATATCGCGCACGAGCTTGTCCTGGATAGCAATGGCGCAGGCAGTTTTTCCGATCCGGCTGATGGCGAACCCGCCGATCTGCGAGCCTCGTCCGACATTCAGCTTATCGTTCTGGTGTTTCGTTACCCAAAATAACACCATTGTCCGCTGCGTATGCTTCCCAGCTGGCCACGATTTCCGCGAGAATTTCCGGATGCTGTGCCGCAAGATCGGTGGTTTCACCAGGGTCGGCGGCAAGGTTGAACAGCTGCCATTCGCCTGGCCCCCATGGGGCGTGCATGTGCACCGCTTTCCAATCCCCCCTGCGGTAGGCCATCTTATTGAACAGCTCCCAGCCTACACCGGCATTCTCGTTGCGAACCTCGGCAGTCGAACTGCGCAGGGCGGGCAGAATGGACTGGCCGATTACCGGGTAAACAGGACGGCCAGCATATTCCGAAACACTGGGAGCAATCCCGGCCAGTTCGTAGAGTGTCGGCGCGATATCCGTAACGTGAAGCAATCCATCATAGCGAGCACGCTGATTGGCGAAATTTCCGAAGGTAATGAAAGCCGGAACACGGATCCCACCATCGGTTGGCATTCCCTTGAAATAGCGGAATGGCGTATTCGAGACCTGCGCCCACCGTTCGTCTATGAAGATATATGATCCGGCCTTGCCCATGTTTTCAAAACTGTTGTCGAACCTGGGAATCCAGTCGGCAAACACGGGAAGCGATGCGAGATCAGCCCCCTCATTTCCATTATCCGACATGAAAACGATGACCGTGTTGTCGTACTGACCGGTTCGCTTAAGGTAATCAATCAGCTCACCTACCTGTTGATCAAGTCGGTCTACCATTGCAGCGAAAATTTCCATCCGCCTCGCCTCTACCGCCCGAGTGTGATCGGAGAGATCTTCCCAAGCCGGATAATTGGTCGCGATCTCCGGTAGGGTTATGTCAGCTGCGACAATTCCGAGTTCCTGCATTCGGGCGAGACGAGATTGCCGCACAGCCTCCCAACCGCTGTCGTATCTTCCCTCATACTTCGCGATGTCCTCGGGCCGTGCCTGCAACGGCCAATGCGGCGCGGTGTATGCAAGGTAGGCGAAGAACGGGCGACCGGACTCCTTCTCCTCCTCAAGGTACGAAATCATCGTGTCGGTGTAGAAATCGGTCGAATAGGTAAAGTCCGCTGGCAACGATGTTGCGGCCCCGTTCTCCCGATACGGTGCCGGATCCTGCTTCCCGTTGAGGCCGGTATTGTTGAAATGGCTTGCGCCGCCGGTCTCCAGGGCAAACGATCTGTCGAACCCGCGCTGCGCAGGAGAAAATTTTGCGCCCCGACCTATATGCCACTTGCCGGCCATATAGGTGCGGTAACCGGCATCTCTGAGCCGCTCCGTCACAGTAACGACATTGTCGTTGAGATAGCCTTCGTAGCCCGGTTGCCCAGCCTGGTTCGGCGCAATGTGCTCAACCATGGTGCCAAGCCCTGCACGATGGTGGTCAACGCCCGTCAGCAGCATGGCGCGAGTTGGGGAGCAGGTTCCGGCGACGTAATAATTGGTCATCATCAGACCATCGCGCGCCAGCTGGTCCAGATTGGGGGTATCTATTTCACCGCCGTAAGCACCAAGATCGGAGTATCCGAGGTCGTCGGCAACGATTATCAGGAAGTTCGGCCGCTCTGCCTGCGCAAATTTGCCGGGAGCGGCGTCTCCAGCCAATTCCAGTTCTGTGCTGCAGGCGGGCAGCCATAGAGTCAGAGCAAGGCCGACAATCAGCGACCTCAGCCTTCCACGCAATTTCATCATGACCATCTCTCTCCTCACGTGCTTTATCCTTCGAAATCGCAGTAGCTTGCGATACCGTCCCCTGCCTCGATCCGCTTTTGGATCCTGGGCAGCGCGACATCGATTAATTCTCTGGGTTCGCAACCGGCAATCGCGGTTTGATAGCTTTGCCGCTGCTTCATTCGATCGTACCAGCGCTTCAATGCGGGATATTTTGCCAACGGCCAGCCGATCAAATCATACCGGTGCACATTCGGTATCCATGCAATGTCGGCCAAGCTGAAGTTCGCCCCAGCCAGATAGTCTCGCCCGTCGGCGAGACGCCGCTCAAGGACCATAAGATCTGCATGGCAAGCCTGGGCAGCTGCCGTTATCCGCTCGCGGGAAAAGCCATCAACGAAATCCCTGTAGAATTGCCGGAGTGCGACATTGCGATGGCGCTCTGCAATTCGTCTTGTCGTTTCCTCTGCTGGCGGCGCCGCCGAAAACAGGAACTCGAATGTCAGCAGTTTCAAATGTGGCTGGGCTCTGTCGGCTCGTTCGAGCAATTCAGAAATCGCGGCCTCAATTTTTTTGCCTGCCGGTCGCAATGAGCCAGGCGAAAATTTCCTGTCGATCTCCGCGATGATGTCTATCGACTCGATAACGAGCTCACCATCGATAACCATCGCCGGTACCAGGCCAGCAGGATGAATTTTCTGATATTCCGCAGTTGCATTTTCAGCGAGCTCAAGCCGGATCGGGTGACTGCCATAGTCACGTTCTTTCTCGGCCAGCGCGAGACGTACGCGCTGCGAGCAGCTGGAAAGGGGGGCATGCCACAAATGTATGCCGACCAGCTCCTTCAGGGCGGGATTGGTGTGTTGGATAGTTGGCATTTCTAATTAAACATCCCTTTATCCCTCCGGCTTTCAGGGCTTACGCCCCTGATACTCATGCCCAACTATCGCGTAACTCAGTTCTTAACGGACAGTTGTCGTTGGACGTTTCCTACCATCCTATCGCGGTGAGCTGTCGCCGTCTTGACTATCAAACGCGAATTAGCATATACCTCATGGCAACACAAGCACACCACAACGCAATACAATAGAATTAATCCCGGCGTTGTGAAATGAGAGGGAGAGTTTCATGTCTTTAGATTCGAAGTCCGCTTTTCGCGCATTCACCGCAGGTTTGTTCGCATCTGCCGCGCTGATGGCTATTCCGGCATATGCGCAGGATGCAGATGATACAGAAGGCGCACAGGATGCTAACGCATCTCGTGCCGCCCTGACAGTGATCACGGTCACGGCTCGGAAGCGAGAAGAAAGCCTGCAGGACGCTCCGGTGGCCGTTTCTGCGTTTTCGGGCGAAGAGCTTGAGATCCGAGGCGCAGTCGATATTACCGACGTCACCGCTTCGGTCCCCAATGTAACTTTCGAATCCGCGGGGACCACATCGGGACTATCGGCAGCCCCTGCCGTATTCATCCGTGGGCTGGGACAAGCTGACTTCGTGATCAATGCGGATCCGGCGGTCGGCACTTATGTCGACGGAGTCTATGTTGGGCGCAGTATCGGAAGCCTGGGTGACATGCTTGACCTGTCGCGGGTTGAAGTCCTTCGCGGACCGCAGGGTACGCTGTTTGGCCGCAACACGATCGGCGGGGCGGTTAACATGGTCAGCCAGCCCCCTTCGACTAGCGGCTTTGACGGCAAGGCCAGCATCTCGGCTGGCAGCCGTGGATACCTTCATGGCACGCTGTCACTGAATGTTCCCTTGGGGGAAGCAGCTGCCTTCCGGCTCTCGGCTTTCGGTCGCAAGCGTGATGGTTTTGTCGATGCCCTGCAATATGACGATTTCCAGCTTGGTGAAGAAAATGTCTGGGGCGTGCGTGGTGCGCTGCGCATTTTTCCAACCGACAATATCACCATAGATATCGTTGGCGATTATTCGCAGCGCCGGGATTCTCCCGCCGCAGTCGTCCCGCTGCTTTTGGGCAACATTAGCGTCGGCGGCGACCAGATTGATGCCTCCGGTATTGCTGTTGCGTCACGCTTTAACGTCGGCGGCCCACCTCCCGTGCCGGCGGTTCCAGCCGGTTACGGCAGCGGAAATGCCGCTGTTTGCGGTACGGCAGTCGGACGGAACAGCAACACCGATTGTTATGGCAATGTGTGGCTCGGCAATGGCTTCCAATCAAATGCCAAATTCACCGACAGCGCTGGCAATTTCTTTGAACCAGAAAACGCACTCGACGTTTACGGGCTCGGCTTGACTGTGGCGATTGATACGGGGATCGGCGAAATCAAGTCAATCACGGCCATACGCGGATTTGAAGCTGAATTTTACAACGACTTCGACTTCTCGCCGCACATCATATTCCACAATCTCAACCTGCCATTCAACCAAGACCAATTCTCGCAGGAACTGCAACTTACGGACAGCGGTGCCGCTGACGGCCTCATAGATTATGTTGTTGGCCTGTACTACTTCCGGGAAGAGGGACTTCAGACCATTGATCTTGTTGCCCCGCTCCTTCCGCCGGCAGCAGTTCAGACTTCATTGCCGCTGCTCCAGTCGATTGACCGCGAGGCGATAAACGTATCGAAAGCCGCCTACGCACAGCTAACCGTGCATCCCACTGACACGATCCATCTTACTGGCGGCATTCGCTACACTGACGAATCCAAGGAAGTGATGTTCACGCAAACCCGGAGCGTGCCTGCGACGCCCGTGACGGCGGCGGGCGAACAGAGCATCGAAGAAGTCGATTTCATGGGCAATATATCGGTCAACCTTACGGACGATGTGATGGCTTATGCCACCTACTCGACAGGTTTCCGTTCCGGCGGATTCTCTAGCAGATACCCCAGTGGCCTGGTGACGCCGTTGCCGTCGTTCGATCCGGAATTCGTCACCTCCTACGAAGTTGGCCTCAAGTCGACCCTGTTCGGCGGTAGTGTTCGGGTCAATTTTGCCGCCTTCCTGACCGACTATACCAACCTTCAGGTCACAGCGGTTTCCCCTGATCCGGCGCTGGCCGGGGCTGCGGATACTGAGAACCTGGCAGATGCTACGCTTCAGGGTTTCGAACTCGAAATCGATGCAGCTGTGACAGACAATCTGCGGGTGAATTTCTCGGCCGGCTTGCTCGAAGACGATATCGACAGCATTGTTGGCGGGAGCCTGACAGCCGGTTCGGGCAATCAGGTGCTTTTGATCACGACCGACAATGATCTCCCCTATACACCGGCCCTGAGCCTCAGCGCCGGCTTTACGCATTTCCTTCCGCTTGATTTCGGCGAATTCCGTACCCGTGTGGATTGGAACTACACTTCCCGTCAGCAGCTCCGTATCGAGAACCACCCACTGACTGAGCAGGAATCCTATCACCGGATCAACGCAAATATCACGTTTACGCCAGACGCTAGCGACTTCGATTTCACACTCGGGGTTCGAAACCTGACCGATGCGAATTACTCAACCGCCGCAGCAATTGCCAGCGATGCTTCCAGCATCAGCGCAAATGTGGCGCGTCCGAGAGAATTCTACGGAAGAGTTTCGGTCAAGTTCTGAGGCAACAAATTTACTGCCGACAGGCAAGCGGTTCACAGCTGAGTCCTGTCAAGCCAAATGCGCAGCGAATATGAGTGCCCGGTGGGCTGGGGGACTGCATGTCCCCCAGCCCCAGGGCAATCGGGCGAACAAGCAGGTGACAAGCGGCTGAATTGCTGAATCTACGCATATCCTCTGATTTGGAAGAGGGGATTTTGTGTTGGATAGTAGTGGTCAGTCGCGCGGTGCGCTTGGCGAGGCAGTGGTGTTTCTCGAGCATTTCCGGGATTTGCCCGATGGACGCCAGTCGGGGAAGGTGATGTATCCGCTCGAGGAGATATTGCTTTTGGCCTTGCTGGGG
>Ga0209702_10004035_pt1 | contig 22089 bp, 21 predicted proteins | sample FRY01_FD_187210 | JGI IMG/M metagenome (GOLD analysis project Ga0209702, IMG submission 187210) | Freshwater microbial communities from Lake Fryxell liftoff mats and glacier meltwater in Antarctica - FRY-01 (SPAdes) (version 2) | ecosystem: Environmental > Aquatic > Freshwater > Ice > Glacier... | reverse complement strand
ACCACGGGGATGATGTAACTGTCGCTGACATACGTTGAGAACGCGTCCAGTTGCCCAATCACTTCGACATCGTTCGGATGCAGGGCGATTTCTTCGTAGGCTTCGCGCAGCGCGGCGCCGACAACACCCTCATTCGCGTCGACTCGCCCGCCGGGAAACGAGATTTGTCCCTTGTGATTGGTCAGTTGCATCGAGCGGCGCGTGAGCACAACCTCGGTGCCGTTCGCACCTTCGAACAACGCGACTAAAACCGCCGAAAGCAACAGTCCATCTGGCGGCGGCGGATGAACGACCGACTCGCTGAAGCGAACTACTTTGTCAGCAACCTGCTGCAACAAAGCGAGCGCCGAGACATCGTTTCGGCGCCAAGGATTATCTGGGCACACCCGAAATACTGTCGGACGCGGGATCTCTTGATCACCACCGAGGCGGCGAATTATGGGGCGTACTCCCATCTTCGTAGCCTAACGACCGGGTGTGCCTTTCTTGGCGAAATTTGTGCCTAGAACAATTACCGCGAGCACGAGACCGGTGCCGATCATTGTCATGCGACCAGTTGAATCAAGATCGATCACCAACGGTGACGCCACAGATGCCGCGATGATCACCCAATCAATGTTGCGGTGACTACGACGACTAAAAAGTTTGAATGCGCTCATTGCCCCGTCGGCAGTTGCGACGTTGATCAATATCGCGGCGCCGAAGACGACTGGCAGCGCTGGCTGCGCCGTGTGCGGAGACATCATTAGCAGCGCCAGAGCGATTACGTACTCGACTAGTTGATGCAACCAAAAACTGCGACCTAATGACGACATGACAATTCACCTTATTAGATAGACCAGAAGATCGCCTTTATCTGGCGGTGGCGATTCTAAAACTACAAGCCCATCACTGCGGCGAGACGGCGACGCCACTCGATGTTGCATTTATCAGCCTGAACGCTTACAACCCCGGTTTGGCTGAGTGGCAGAACTCCCGACATTGTCTCAAGCATTCGCTTATCTTCCGCTCCTATCGCATAATCAAATCGGATTACTTCTTCTGCGTTAATAGAGAAGTCGTCATTTCTCCATACAACAAAACTGAAGTATGAATTGACGTCGTCAATTGGTGTGGAAGTGAACAATAAGATGTGCTGGAGGCCAGAAGAATATTTAATGGTGCTGCGCACATTGAACGGGAGATTAAAGCCACTGCTCATATGGCGATGGACGATCGAGTCCGCGCTTCCGCTCGAAGCCGTCGCGCCGCCTTCATTGCGGGCATCAACCTCGTAGGTGTATCCGTACCAACTGTCATCAATCTGACGAAGATCGACTTTTGGCACAACAATGTCTTGGCGAATCCCGAATGTGCCTACGTGCACATAAGGGAAGTGGGTGATATCCAGAAAGTTGTCGACCATACGAGTTACCGACGTTTTCCAAATATCAACCTCAGTATTAATCCGACGAAATTGAGGGTCATCGTCTTGAGTGATTAGAGGAATTTCTTCCGCCGGTGTGCCAATGCAAACCCAAATAAGTCCGTACTTTTCAACGCAGTGATACATCGACAAATGGGCCTTGGGTGGTGGGGGAACTCCATGGGCCGACGACGGGATCTTGACGCACTTGCCGCCTGACTCAAACGTCCAACCGTGGTATGGGCATACTAGGCATCCACCCTCAATGACACCGTTCGATAAAATCCCCTCGCGGTGTGGGCAGCGATCCGAGGCGGCGCTGACCTTCCCGCCACCGTCTCGCCATAACACCACATCACTACTCAACAGCGTTACCTTTGCTGGAGCCAATGTAAGGTCTGCTGATCGAGCTACTACATACCAGAAGTTGTGGAGGTTGCCGTTGCCAGAAAGAATAGCGCTCATGGATCTAGATGCTAGCAAACCGCCATTGAAGCCATCACTAATTATTCGTGGCCACGTCATCGCCACCATGAACGCGAAACGTGAAGTTCTTATCGACAGCGCAATCGTTGTCACCAATGAGATCATTTCGCATATCGGGCAGTTTGACGAGATTCATCGGCTGTTCCCTGACATTGCCACAATCGGCGACAGTTCGAGCGTGATTACTCCTGGATATATCAACGCACATCAGCATCTCACTGCGGACAGGCTCATTCGCTCCGCGATTCCAGACACCATTTCAAGCAACGAGGCAATTTTCGACTGGATAGTTCCAATACACGCCCAGATCACGACCAACGACGATTTTCTTTCTGCCACCGCCAGTCTTGTAGAGGCGGTTACCAACGGAGTTACATTCACATTGGAAGCGGGGACAGTTGCCAATCCTCATGAAGTAGTGCGCGCATTTAATAACGTAGGGGCGCGCGGAACAGTATCTCGCTGGGGTTGGGATATCGGAGATGGTCCCCAAACAGGAACGACCTCAGAGGTTCTTGCCAAACAACTAGCCTTACTCACGGAAGTAAATGATCACACGGCACAGCCATTGGTGCGTGCATGGGTGAGCCTGGTTGGCCACGATCTCATGTCGGACGAACTTGTCGTGAAAGCTTCGCAACTCGCGCGAGACCACAACACGCATATTACGTTTCACATTTCCCCACATAGCGGTGACGTCGAGTCATACCTCAGGAGAACTGGCAACCGTCCTCTCGTTCATCTTGCCAAACTTGGAGTGCTTGGCGACCATGTCCTTCTTGCGCATGCTGTTCACATCGACGATGCCGAGGTTGACGAAATCCTTCGTACCCGCACTGCCGTTGTGAGTTGTCCATGGGCCTATCTTCGCCTTGCACAAGGAATCACTGGATTCGGACGCCACGCACAACTCGCCAAGAACGGCGCCAGAATCGCTCTAGGTTGTGACAGCGAAAATGCGGGTGATGCAATTGACATGCTACGCACAGCATCATTATTTGTAGGTCTAACTCGAGACAGTGCACTTGACCCACAAATTGCAAGCGCCTATGACGCACTTGAACTGATAACCATTCGTGGTGCACAAGCGATTGGAATGGACCATTTGATCGGTTCGCTTGAGGTCGGCAAGCGTGCCGACGTGGTGGTTCACCAAACAAATGGGCCGCAGTGGACGCCCTTGAGCCCCGACCCAATCCTCCAGTTGATTTGGGCAAGTGATGGACGTAGCGTGTCTGACGTAGTGATAAATGGCCGTCAGGTAGTGAGAGGCGGGGTATGTACCTCGGTTGACCAAACCGCATTGCGGGCCGAAGTTGCTGCCCGCGGGAGGCAACTACTTGCCAATCTGGGTAAGGGCTAATCACCCAATACTTAGGTTTGGTCAGACTGTCAGACCAGTGGTACTATGAACGACGTGGCCTATCCCAACACTCTTATTTTTGTTGACATCCCTTCAGATGATCCCCAAAGTTCGGCTGAGTTCTACTCCAAGGTTTTCGGCTGGGATGTGGAAGGTCGCCCCACAAATGTGTTCCACCGTGCTGTTCCTGGCGGACACTTCAAAAACCCAGATGGGATGCCATCAGAAATTGGCAACTTACATTTAGGGATTTACAACTCGACAAATACACGTCCGCATCCGAACCCTGCAGGCGTTGAACCACGCGAAATAAGTAAAATTGGTCGTTCGATTCGTGTATGGATTCTCGTCAGCGACGATGACACCGAGGAGAGAATTCTCAATACTGCCGAAAAACTTGGGGCAACGATCTTGTGGCGCAATCATTATTGGAAAGAATTCAATGGCTTCAGCGGATCTTTTCTTGACCCCTGGGGCAACACGCTAATTGCGTGGACCAAAGGCGGAGATAATCCGGTTATCAAAGAAGGAGTGACCCATGAGTAAAGCATCAATAACAGACGTATACAAGGGCCCGCCGCAAATGCGTTGGACTCACATTGCGCTTCCATCAACCAACCTGACCAAGACCATTGATTGGTATACACGTTTCACGCCGCTTGAACTACTTGATCGTCGGGTGGATGCCGATGGCGAGGGTGCTTGGCTTGGCCATAGCGACCAATCCGACAAACCATTTATTTTGGTTCTTGTCTCTTTTACCAAGGACCAAGATAAGGGTCAGCAACCGATCATGGCTCCTTTCGCGCACATAGGGATTGAGGTAACAAGCAAAGAGGAAGTGGAAGAAATTGCGCGTCGAGGCGAGGCCGAAGGATGCCTCGCCTGGCCGCCAACGCAAATGCCGCCTCCAATTGGTTACATATGCGCTCTCAAAGACCCGGACGGCAACATGATTGAGTTTGCTTATGACCAAGGCGTTTACGCAAAAGCACAAGAGGTCTGGGGCTAAAACATCTCCGATGAGTATTCCATTGGAACGTTGCACCGCATACCTCGAGGCATTCGCTAGTGGCAACCCAGACAACATTTCTCAACATGTTGCCGATAATTTCGTAAATGAGCACACCTCCGCACTCGGCTCTAGTTGTTCAGGCAAAGATGAGTACCGAAAGCGGCTACCTGAATTTATCTCTTCGATGCCCGGGCTTCGCTATCAGATTGAAAATATCGTGGGAGATGAGCGGCATGTGTGGGCTGCGTACACACTGTCTACTCGCCTAAACGAGCGAGAAATCGCGATCAGAGGGGCGATGCACTTTGAAGTCAGCAACGATCTGATTGTTCGGCGCGTTGACTACTGGGACAGCCAAGTATTTAAAGATCAGGCTGGCTTGAGCTAGCCGACTACCAAGTTGGGTATTTTGCTTTGTCCGGAAGGCCGGACCGAGCGGTAATGCTCTCCCCCATTTGCTGAGAAACGGCCCACATTCGTTCCTCGTCGATGGTGGTGCAGTGACCAGATTCGACAACGACCTTGCCGTCGATAAATACGGTGTGCACTCCACGACCATCGGCCGACCACACCAATTGATTCATAACATTAAGGAGCGGGCGCCATTCTGGCCTATCAGTGTCGTGGAGCACGATGTCGGCCTTCTTGCCAACCTCGAGCGAACCAATCTCATCTTCCATCATCATTGTTTTAGCTCCTGAAAGTGTCGCCATCTCAAAGGCCTTTTCTGCTGGGAACATCTGTGGATCGACTCGAGCATCTTTGAACAATCCCGCCACAAGGTACGTGGCTCTCATCAGGTCAGAATAGTTCGATGCGTTGTTGCCGTCAGTGCCAATGCTGACATTGATTCCTTTCTGCACCATTTCAGGAAACTTGCCAACCTGAGTGATTCCATAACTAACCTTCAGCGCCGTCGTTGGACAATGCGCAACGCTGACTCCCGCCTGGGCCATTATCTCTAACTCTGATTCATCAATACGCACGCAATGAGTGATAGCAACGTTCGTGTCTAATACGCCAATTTCAGCGAGATGGGCCATTGGACGCTGGCCAAACTCCGCTATAAAACCGTCTGGGTCGAGCTGAACCGGCGACATATGGAAACTCATACCCACGTCGTGTTGGTCAGCAAGCGCCTTGGCGGCCTTCCATAGTGGATCACTGCACGTTGTGTGTCCGACGAGGATGCTCCATGCGGCGATACGACCATCAGCATGCGAACGATGCGCAGTAAGTTGATGCTCGAGATGTGCAATAGCCGCGTCCGTATTCTGTCGATAGACGGAAGGCTCTGGAGGAAGGTCCCATACCCATCTTCCGACACGGGCGCGAATCCCTACTTCGATCAGACCTTCAATGACTTCATCGAGAAATCTGATGGTTCCGGCTTCAAGAAAAGTCGTCGTTCCAGAGCGCATCATTTCAACAGCAGCAAGCTGTCCAGAAAGTTTCTCTTCTTCGGCGTTGAAAACAGAATATAGTGGGCATAACCATTGAAATACATTCTCAACAAATGGAGTATCGTCAGGAACGTATCCACGCGTAAGTGGCTCGCCAGTGACATGGATGTGTGTGTTCACTAGCCCAGGCGTGATCACGAATCGATCTCCACCGACTATTCGCTTTGGAGCAAAATCGCGGTCAATGTCTGCAGATTTACCAACTGCGACGATCGTTGACCCAGTAATGGCAATCGCTCCATTCCGAATAATGTCACGGTTAGCATTCATGGTGACGACATACCATCCCCTGATCATTACATCGCATGATTTCTTTAGTGACTGATTGTCATCGCTCATCTCTCTCCTTCGATTTGTGTGCAAGATAAACAAAGTGAAATCCAATTGGTTCAAGAAGTCTGATCGCCTCAAAGTGTGCGCTCTCCAACCAGCCAACTACTTGCTCGTCGGTAAGCATGCCCCCACGAAGCGTGTTCGCAAGCATGGTCAAACCCATCTGTACTCCGAACGGATTGAATTTACGAGTCTTATCCGCGAAATAGTCAACAATAACGATCGCACCACATGGCTTCAATGCTCGATGAGCCCGCGCGATTAACGACTTGCTTAGTACCTCCCCCTCGGTTCGGCAAATATTGCCAAGTACTACTAAGTCAAACTCATTGCTTTCAATTTCGATTTCATGGAAGTTTCCTGGACGCAACTCAACGCGATCGGATAATCCAAGATTCCTGGTTTTGTCAGCCGTACGCTCTATCATACCTGGAATATCATTTATAACTGCAGTTGAATTCGGAGACGACTGCAGAACACCAATCGACCAAGGCGCAAGCCCAGCACCTAAATCGAGCACCCTCAGTCCTGGCCGACGAGCCCACCCAAGACGAAGCCCAAGCCGAGTAGCCGCCCGAAGTTGTGTCGGGAAGGTTGCCTCAACTAGCGGACCATAAAACCCTGCCATGTCATTTTCGATCGGCTCGGCGACCACGCCGGTGCGAATCGTTTGCGCAAGGCGCTCCCAATTTTGGTGGGGTCCCGGAGCACCACGCACGAGCGCAGACATCGACGCGGTCCCATCAGAGGTGAGATACCGCTCCGAAGTCTCCGTCAATTCGTAGAGCTCATCTACTTGGTCTAAATAACCAAGGCTCACAAGTGCGTCAAGAAGATGTTGGAGCGGAACTCGCGCAACTTCGAGTTTGTTTGCAAGTGTGCTAACAGCAACTGGCTGAATGCTAGCTACGGCATCAAATATCCCGAGGTCAACGGCTGCGACAAGCGTCCAATAGTTACCGAACCCTTGGATAACACTCCATACCCCCGCCGACGCCGGAGGTTTACGGTCGCGCCAAGGCCGACCAGTGTGCGCCATTGTGTGCGAATTTTTTAATTCTGGATACGGAGAGTCCGCCATAGTCATTTACGGCTCAAGCAGAATCTTGCCAAAGAAATTATTGGTTTGCATTTTTTCTTGGGCAGCCGCGCCGTCTGCTAATGGGTAAACGCTATCAATTGGGGTCGTGAAGTTTCCGTCAGTGAATATCTTCCACGCTTGCGCGAACTCCGCGTATCGGTATGGATCAGATCCAATGATTTGGATTCCCATGTGGAACATAAATCCAAGAGACGGGATGATCGCAGCATCCCCAGTTGTGTTTCCGCAATTTACTAACCGACCACGAGGTCTAAGGGAAGATATCGATGCCGCCCACAATGCCGGACCAACATGGTCGAAGACGATATCCACACCCACGCCAGATGTAGCTTCCCGCGCCCAGGTTGCGACATCTTGCGTGCGGTTATTACATGCACGATCAACTCCAAGCGCCTTGGATTGCATGCACTTTTCGTCAGTTCCTGCGGTGGCCAACACCGTGGCACCGATACTCTTAGCAAGTTGAATCGCAGCCACAGAGACTCCACTTCCAGCTGCATGAATCAAAATCGTCTCTCCTGGCTGAAGTTTTCCGACTGTGAAGATGGCGTGATAAGCCGTTAACCATGCTGTAGGAAAAGTCACCGCTGTATGCCACGACATAGAGTCAGGGAGCAGATGAACGTGAGTATCTGGCGCCAAACAAAGCTCGGCATAGCCACCAGCAACAGTTGCGCCGATCACCCCTAGCGAGCCATAGATATCACCCATTCCGCCGAGCGTTGATCCATCTGGAACCTCGCTTAACGATGGATCAACTACTACGCGATCTCCTACCCTCACTCGCGAAACATCACGACCAATACTCATCACGGTTCCAGCGACGTCCATCCCTGCAATGTGAGGAAACGTCAGACCAGGCATGGCGTACCAGCCGTTGCGCTGCACGACATCAAGATGATTCAGGGCCGTCGCCGCAACCTTCACCACTACATCACGTGGCCCTGGTTGAGGATCTGCGACATCGGAATAGCGCAATACATCCGACGCGCCAGGAGAATCATAAAACAGTGCTTTCAAGTGAGCCCCCTGACAAACGGTTGGGCCAGCGCCCGAGGTTGGCGAGTATGAGCAGCAAAGATAGACGTGACAGCCAAGGCGGCAAGATACGGAAGCGCCCCAGATAGCTGACTGTTGATGGTGTAACCGATACTGGGCAATGCCTGCTGTAAAGCAAAGAAGTATCCAAATATTAGACATCCAAAAATTGTTCCTCGAAGTGTCCAACCACCAAATATGACCGCACTGATTGCGATAATGCCTTTAAGACCAACGTGGCCCGCTTCAAATCCGTTAATAGGGATTTGCGCCAGTACCAATACAGCTCCACCGAGTCCGCTCGTTAGTCCGACAAAGTAGACCGTTTGTCGTCGCCGAAGATTCACGTGAATTCCCGTAACGTCAGCAGATTGTGGGTTCTCGCCCACCGCTCGCACCTCTAAACCCCAGCGTGTGCGAAAGAGGACAAACCAACTGACGACTACGACCGGGACTATTAGATACATCGGCCACGGCTGGCCGAAGATTGCTTCACCAAAAATTGGGATCTTCGCCAACCCAGGGACTCGCCACTTGGATGCGACGTCGGTTACCGGGCGAAAACGAGCGTCTAGGAAGAGCGCTAGCCCAAGTACAAATATGTTGAGCGTAAGTCCCACAACAAATTGATCAATCGTAAGGCGGTGGCTCAAATTTGCCTGAACCGATGCCACAACCAGACCTGCGATCATTCCGCAGATCAAACCAAACGCGATGTGGCCAGTCCGATCGGCGACTACTGCTCCGGTGAACGCACCTCCAATAAGCATCGCTTCAGCTGAAATATTTAGTGTTCCAGCTCGCTCAGCCACCAACTCCCCGACGGCCGCGAATGCCAGTACTACTGCAAAGCGAATCATGCTTTGATACATGGTGGCACTGGATAGCACATTCAAAATCGGGGTCAGTCCTGAAGCCGCCAAACTTGCCATCACTTTGAATCTCCCTCCACTGAGTTCTTCTTCAAATTCTCACGGAGAAACAGATATGCCGGTGGCATAAGGAGGGCCAAGACCAACAACGACCTAATGACATCAACGATCTCGCGCTGAACGCCCGTTGATGCCAAGAAACTAGAACCGGTTCGTAATCCAGCAAAAATGAGCGCGATAATAACTGCAGCGAGGGGTTGGTTTCGCGACACCAGCGCAACAAGCAGGCCCTCCCATCCGATATTATTGGCGAATCCTGATGTGTATCGAAAGTTAGCCGCCCCAGCGGTGAACATGAGCGAGCCAGCAAAACCAGCGAAAGCACCGCCCACCAACAGTGCGAGTATTCCTGCCGTTCGCTCGGAGAGACCAAAGCGTTGAGCAACTCTGGCATTCGATCCAACAACACTCAATCTAAAACCCAAGATAGTTTTCTTTAATACAAAAAGAACTGCAAAAGCAGCAATTAGCGAAATTGGGACCGCGAGGGAAAACTGATTTCCAAATATGTGGATATATGGAAGGCGGGTTGACGAAGTTAGTTGCGCACTTGTTTGGGTCTTGTTCGGGCGATCTCCACTCGGATCAAGCAACAGTGATTTCTTAGTCAATAAGAATCCGGTTAGCTGTGTTGAGATAAAAACCATCAGCAGGGTGCTCACAACGACAGGGACCTTGCGCCAGTATTTAAGCACTCCAGCAATAGCGGCCCAAAACCCTCCGGCGAATCCGCCTACAAGAATTGCGAATACCATGACGAATGGTCCGCTACCCCGGGTTGCAATCATCGCCGCGCATGCGGCACCTATCAACAGCTGGCCTTCCTGACCGATGTTCACGAGATTCATTCGTGTGGTAAAAATTGCGCCAAGCGCGACTAGCAATAAGGGCGCGGCCTCTGTCAACGTCTGACCCCAACGACCCGGCTTCAGCAGGCTGCCATTGATTAATGCTGGAAGTACTGCACGCCAATCCCCACCCGTAACCGACACCAAAAGAGCCGATGAGATGATGGCCAAGCTAATGAATAACGCATACAAGAATGCGACAAAGGCCTTTTGCCTAGCTGAATTGGTGGTGCTAATCCTGTTCATATTGCCATCCCACCCAACAACAATCCAATTTTTTCAATTGTTGCTTCTTCGCGTAGAAGGGTGCCTACTATTTCTCCGCTTGAGATAACGGCTATGCGGTGCGAAAGATGCAGAATTTCGTCGAGGTCGGTGGAAATTAGAAGGACAGCAATACCTCTACCCGCGGCCGCTTCCATTCGCCCGCTCATATACTCAATCGCACCGACATCTAAACCTCGCGTTGGTTGTGCGGCAACTAGAACCTTTGGCTTTGAAGACAACTCGCGGGCAAGCACAACGCGCTGCTGATTTCCACCAGAAAGACTATGAAGTGGAGCGCGAGGACCATCGCAACGAATCTCAAATTCGTCGATAAGGCTCTCCGCATTTGCAATTAGCGCAGCATCATCAATCACTCCAAAGCGCGTGAATTCGCTCATTCTTTGCAAGGCAAGGTTCTCTGCCACTGTCATACCGAGAACTACCCCCGAATCGTGACGATCTTCAGGAATAACCGCGATGCCCGACCTTGCCATAGCACCGTGTTTACTCGTTGAAACTGGATTGCCATTGACTTTAACGCTTCCACAATCAACTTGGAGTAACGAAGAGAGTATGTCGCCGAGTTCGCGCTGTCCATTGCCCTCGACGCCGGCTAGACCAAGTATTTCTCCTTCGCGAACTCGCAACGTTAGGTTATGCAACTTCAAAACGCCGCCGACCGAGACATCGACCTCTGATATTTCTAGAACATCTCTCATCGGTTTCGTTTTTAAGGTCGGCGTGCCAGTAAGGCGATGCGAGATCTGGTGCTGTTCCACCAATACCCCAAGAGCCGCTCCTTCGGTGCGCAGAGAAACCTCGCGTCCGACCATGGCTCTTGCAAGTGATACTGCATCAGTGCTTTTCGTTGGCTTATGGTCGACAACTCGACCTTGACGCATGATTGTGATTACGTCTGTTGCACGGATCACTTCGCTGAGCTTGTGGCTCACCAGCACAACCGCACGGCCCTCAATCGCTACCTTTTCCCGAAGTGTGGGAAAGAGTTGCTCGCTCTCCGCTGGAGTAAGTACCGACGTTGGTTCATCGAGAATGACCAATTTAGGATCTCGCCGCAAACACTTAATGAGTTCTACCCGCTGTCGCATTCCAGCCGAAAGATCTCGAATATGCGAATCTGGATTCACAACAAGACCAAAACGCTCACCTATTTCGCCAACTAGTTCACGCGCTCGAGTACGATTAAATTTCAACTCTTCACCGAGTAACACGTTTTCCCATACAGTTAGCTCTTCCACCAAACTAAAGTGCTGATGGACCATCCCGAATCCTATTCGTGACGCAGCTTGTGGATCATGCACCTGCTGTACGACTCCATTCATTGAAATTGTTCCAGCGTCTGGCTTAACCAGACCAATTAACAGCTTCATCAGAGTCGATTTTCCAGCACCATTTTCCCCGAGAATTCCGTGAATCTCTCCAGTGTGAAACGCCATGGAGACATCGTCGCACGCAACTACATGTCCGTAGTTTTTGGAAATACGTGCCAATTCAACAAGTGGGACGGAGGCTTGTACCCCCGTCCCACTTTTTGGAACTTCTGACATTCGATAGTCAGTAGTCATTCGCAACGAGGCTCAGCCCGCTGCGTATGCCTTACCCTTAATTGCGCCAAAGTCGGCGGCGTAGTCACCGGCCGCGATCTTGGCGTACACGGAATCCATTGCTGCCTGATTTTCGGCTGAGGCGCCACAGATGACTGCGCCTGGCTCTTTATCAACGCCAACCCTGAATACTCGAATATCGCCCTCTTTGAATGTTCCTGCAATCATTTCTGCGAGCAATGTATTAAGGTAATCGCCGGCATCAAAGCGGGTTGCAATGTCCCACTTCATATCTGTGCGCTCGCAAACTTTGGATGAACCCGCCGAGTTGACGATGATCCCTTTTTGGTTTGCAAGCTTGACGATTGACTCGTGCGCTCCACCCAAATATGGGTATACAGCGCCGATACCTTGTGCAACAGCATTATTGAATGCTTCAGTTGCCCCAGCTGTGTTGTCGAAGTCATATGGGAAGCCACCGCTTGGGATATACGTCATTGAGAATGATGGATCAACGGCCTTTAATCCCATTTCGTAAGCCATGAAGGCCTCTTTCTCAAAGCCGAGGTCACAGCAACCAATGAATGCCGCCTTAGTGCTTGCGCCCTTGGCCTTCATTAACAGACCTGTCGCATAGCCAGTGGTAAAACTGATCTCTGATGAGTCGTCCTGACTTTGTGCAAGACCTGGCGTGGCGGGATATCCGGCTCCACAATTGCAATACCAAAACACATCGGGGTACTTGACTGTGAGGTCGGCAAGCGGATCAGCAATTTCACTGGCACCAACGGTGATGATGTCAACACCCTGCTCCGCAAGATTGCTTAATTCGGTAGTGGCATTTTCCGCCTTGATGTTGTCCACGATGATCGGAGCTTCAAATCCATTTTCGGTCGAAAATGACGTCACCTCGTCAACGAGTGCCTGGTAATACGCACCGTCGTCACGTGGACCAGGGACCGCAATTCCGAAGACAACCTTGCCGTCTCCATTGAAGTCGAGTGGTGATGGCACCGGTGCGGCAGCGGTCGCTGGAGTGGTGTCTACAGACGATTCACCGCTTCCGCATGCGGCAACCACAAGTCCAAAAGCCGCGATAACGGCTAGCGAACGCAACGCATTCATTTTTTTACGGTATTTCATTTTCCCCCCATGTTGTTGTTATTTTTGGACTGACTGTCAGACCAACAGAGTATATGCTCCTGTTTCGCCCCAGTCAAACTGGCGGCTAGGGCAACCGCTTGGGATTGACGAGGTTGGCTTCAAATTCCTCCGATTTTGTCCAAAATCGCCGCAACGGCTCGTTTCTTGTGGATATATGCGAATCTCAATGGTTCACCACTTTCCAATGCCAAGAGAACTGATTCTTCAGCCGTTATGTAATCTCTGGCGGCGTCTAGCACCTGGACAGAAATAGCCGCTGGAATCACCACGCAACCCGAGTCATCCGTGATGACAACATCGTCATTGTCAATGAGTGTGCCTCCAATATTGAGTGTCGAGCCCACCTCCCGCACATGGGCTTTACCTGCAGGCCCAACCACGCACTCATTAATGGCATATAGCAATACACCAATAGCTTCCACCGCAGGTCTATCGCGAACCGAACCGGCAACCACCGCCGCAGTAAGGCCTGAATTCTTGGCTGCAGTTGCCAGGATCTCGCCCCAAACCGCGCCCTGCACAAATTGCGCATCTAGCACGAGAGAATTACCCGACATGTCACTCGAAAGCGAATCATACAAAGGCGTCAGCCCAGGACCATCATTGCCCATTTCCAGACGAAAGGTTCTGGCACGCGACATGCGCACAGTTGTATCAAAGACAATTGGACGGATCGGGGGCGTCAGCCACCCATCACGGCCGATTAATGCCAGAACGTCAGCAACGGCCGCGACGGATGGGGTCGGTTGCATTATGAACGTGGCCAATGCTTCCTATATCGCTGGACCAACCATTTATTGAACTGCACATGGCTCTCTTCTTGCCACGAATACCTGCCGCGGGCGGCAAAACGTGAATGCAATCCGCGCTGCACTTTGGTGGTTGCATCTTGGTCTTGCTTGACAAACACCTGAACACCAGCATCGCTTATTTCCAATAGGTGATCGAACATTGGGTGTTCAAGCGCAGTTGGATGAAACAAATACCCGATTTCTAGATCAATCGTATTGACTGATGTTGGCCGGATGATAAAAAAGAATGCTTGATCGGGAGCTGTACCAAAACATAATGTTGGCGGGATCAGTGCGAATGTTGAGCGCCAACGTTCCTCTTCCGTGAGTTTTGGGAATACTGGCATCAGCGCCTTCGTGGTGGCGTTGAATCCGCCATCTATATGCGTGTATCCGTTGGTACGAAATATGACATTTGAATTTTTGTCCCACGTAACCGGAAATCCAGCCAGATTGCTCGGGCAGAAATCTTGAATCGTATGATGCAACCGGTTCGCGTGGTAGCCGTCATTGAAATTTTCAAACATCACCTTCCAGTTCCATGGAAGATCTTTCATTGTAAACGTTCCTGGACAAACAGCAGAATCCAATTCGTAGTTTTCAAGAAAAGGTTCGTACGTAGCTAGAGTTGGTCCGAGCGCCATCGCATCGTTGTCAAAATTGACAAAGATAAAGCCTTTCCATATCTCAACCTTCAGGCTTGGCAGACCCCATTCCTTCTTATCAAAATCAGCGGTGCGATCCATGGCGGGCGCGCCTAAAAGGCGGCCATCAAGCCCATAGATCCACTGATGGTATGGACATGTGAAGGTTCCGCAGTTTCCCGATCCATCGGCAATCTGCATACCCCGGTGCTGACACACGTTTGAAAATGCACGAACATTCCCTGCTTTGTCACGCGCAATGATGACCCCTTCGCTATTTACACGAGTAGTGAAAAAATCGCCTGGGTTTGGAATGCGGCTACTTAAACCAACGCACAGCCACTCGACGCCAAAAATGGCCTTCCTCTCAAACTCAAGAAAATCCGGTTCGATGTAGCACTCAGCAGGCATAGTGACTGCATGCGCAACATCAACCGTAGATTCATCAAGAGATAATAAAAACTCTGGTGTGAAGACGGCCACTGAAATACTCCTTATCTCAATATATTTTGCTGTTCACTCTGATAACTACGTAACGCCAATTCCTTAATCAGATACTTTCGAATCTTGCCAACACTGGTCCGCGGAAGTTCATTTATTAACACAATTTGTCGAGGCCTCTTGGCCTTCCCTAGATGTTGCTCACACCACAGCATTAATTCATCAATTGTTGGAGGGTCTAAAATATTTGCTGCAACCGCGAAGGCGACTGGAACTTCATCGCGAAGCGAGTCGGGTACGCCCACAACGACCGCTTCAAGAACTTTGAGATGTGAAGACAACACCATCTCCACTTCAATCGTGGAGACATTTTCTCCGGCCACCTTTAGTACATCTTGGCGGCGACCATCAAAATAAAACGACCCACTCTCATCACGACTGGCGCGATCCCCTGTGAGAAACCAGCCATCAGCAAAAGAGTTCGCTGTTGTTTGCGGGTCATCCAGATATCCATCGAAAAGCGTGATTCCAGCCTCGCCTCGCACCACCACTTCGCCCACGGTTCCGGCCGGGACGACGTTATGGTCCGCGTCCCAAATTTCGACTTCACATCCATCAGTAACAAGACCCATTGACGCGGGGTTCGATTTGGGTGTGAGATCTGTAAGCACTGCAGGTATCGTCTCGGTCATTCCATATAACTGCCTTGGCGCACATCCAAGCAAATCACTCAGTGTCTTATGTTGTTCAAGGGAGATGTTCATTGCGTACCAGCAATGCTCAAGGCTCATGTCCGACACCCTTTTGGGGCCTTTGGCAAGGATCATCCGAATAGGTGCCGCAAACAAGCTGGCGTGAGTGGCCTTGTGCTGAGCAACCTGAGTGAGAAATTTAGATGCGGAAAAAGTGTGCATCAGCGCAACAGACGCTCTCGCCCAAATGGCGGATGCGAAGCTGTAGTACTGGGCATTGGCATGAAACATCGGCAACACAACAATCTGTCTGTGCTGCGAGCTCAAATGTGCTGCTTCGCTCATTGTTTTACCCGCAAACGCATAGTTTGCTTGAGAAATGACAACACCCTTTGGGCGACCAGTGGTGCCTGACGTGAACATTACTGCGGCTCGATCACGCAGGCCGACTTGAGGCCATTGGGTAAACCGAGTATTGCCGAATACTTCGAGCTGCCAATCATCTTCATTTACATGAAAAACTGGCATCGTGGGTACAGCACCCATATAGGCATCACAACGCGACGATGCACAAAATCCGACTGCTGGGCGTGTGCGTGCGATGTGCTCAGCAAATTCAGTCGATGATCCGAAAGGATCACTTGGCACCATCCATGCACCCAACCTCACTGTCGCAATCCATAGCGCAACAAATGCTGGCGAGTTGGCTAGCGCAAGATGTACAGCTGATTCTTGTCGAACTCCAGACTTCCAGAGGAATGCGGCAGCTCGAGCCACGAGGTCGTCGAAGTCCGAATATGTCCACTCCATCGATGTTCCTGAGGACGACTCAAAAATAAGGAATGTCCGCGAAGCGTTATCCTGCACCGCCGAATGCCAGCGTGCCGAAAACGTCTCGGCTTCTGCCCATGTGGACATGCTGATTACTTGACCCCAACCTTGTTATTTACGTCTTCGGGTGCCCCGTAACCGCCGCCACCCGGTAAGTCGAGACGAACTTTGTCACCCGGCAACAAATTGATGCGTTGCTGTGTCTTAACATCCTCACCATTGATAGTAAATGAACCTGATGCTCCCGGCTCGCCGCCAAAGATTCCCTCTGGCCCAATTGCCAATCGAGAAGCAACCGCGTTGAGTTGCCAGGCTCGCTCAGTGTCCACCGTGAATTCGATGGTTTGACCCATCCCGCCGACCTGTCGACCTCGTCCACCACTGTCACGACGCAACTCCTTTCGTGTGAAATGGATTGGCGCTGAAGCCTCAACGACCTCAACTGGAACCGCAGAGATCCCAGTTGGGTACGAACACGCTGACAGCCCGGGCTTTTGTGCTCGACCTCCAACACCGCCTGCGTAAGTGAACATTGCGGTTATGAACGGACGTCCATTCGGATATGTTCCACTTACTTGCATCGTCCACACAGCCCCCGACCCTTCGGCCATTGATTGATCTGGGCGAATTTGCGCAAGTGCCTTCAACAAAGCGTTCGGTAGAAACATGCCGACAACGTGTCGCGCAGTGCACGGCTGTGGAGATACTGCGTTTACGATCGATCCCTCTGGCGCTTCCACCAGAATCGGAGCAAGGCTTCCATGGTTATTTGGAAGTTCTGGGTTGAGAACTGACCGCACGGTAAATGTGGTGTACGCGTGTGTGTAATTTTTAACAACATTTATGCCATATGGGCTTGCACCAGATGAGCCGGCGTAATCCACCAAAATCTCACCCTTAATTGGATCAACAGTGATAGCGCATTTTATATCAATCAAGCTGCCGTCAGCAAGATCAAGTACTGCACTTGCCGAGTAAGTTCCGCCAGGTAGTTCTCGGATACTTGCCCGGGTAGCTTGCTCGCTGCGCGAAATAATTTCATCCGCCAATTCTTCGATATCGACGATGCCATGCTGGTCGCATAACGCCATCAAACGTTGCGCTCCTACCTCTCCCGACGCCATCTGCGCATGAAGATCCCCCGCCATGTGATCCGGTTGGCGCACATTTGAAAGGATGAACTTCCAGACATCGTGATTTCGCTCACCTTTCTTCATTAATTTAAGAATCGGAATCCATAGGCCCTCCTCAAACACGTCCCGCCCGCCGGCGCCGATTCCGTATCCACCGACATCAGTGTGATGGATTGTGGAACCAAAAAATGCGATTACTTTCCCATTCCTAAATGCTGGATAAAGAACGGTGACATCGAGAAGTTGTCCTGCTGTTTTATAAGGATCGTTAGTAATTAATACGTCACCCTCCTCTAGCGAGTCTGGCGGATACTCTTCGAGCATTGCCCCGGCAGCACGTGCCAGTGAGTTGATGTGTCCTGGCGTGCCCGTAACCGCCTGAGCCACCATGCGCCCCCGCTGATCAAAAACGGCATTTGCCAAGTCGCCCGCCTCGCGCACGATTGGCGAAAACGCAGAGCGCTGAAGCGCGCGCGCCTGTTCATTCACGGTTGCGATGAGACTTTGCCACAATACTTCGAGTTCAATAGAGTCAAATTTCATTACATTTTCCTTTGCGCTATTAGTGATCCATCTGCAGCTACTTCCATATCCCATGAAGGGCGAATAACGGTAGTCGTTTCACGCTCTTCGACAATCAGCGGGCCATTGATTTTTTGGCCAATACCAAGGTCGGACCGCCGATAGACCGGAGTATCTTGGGCTGGAGTCGCGCGCGAGAACCGAACTTTACGGGTTCGCAACGGCTTGCCAGCACTCGTCCCAATTACGACTGAAGGTTCAACAGTGTCGGCATCTGCAAACGCGGAAAGCCTCCAAGTAACGACTTCAACATCGACGTCAGGAATTGTCAAGCCATAAATACTTCTATAACTCGACTCGAACTTGTCAATAATCTCCGATTCCGAAGCGGACCAAGCGTTTCCTTCGCCCACCCAAATAGTTATTTCATTTCCTTGTCCGGTGTAGCGAGCATCGACTCCGTAGCGGAATTTTATACTTCCGGTTGGCACTCCAGCAGCCGCCAAAACTCGCCGACCCTCATTACGAAGCTCTTCTAATAGTCCTTCGCGCTCGACGATAGAAACCTGACTCAACTGACGCACCATGCTCCTCGCTAAATCAATGCGAACAGGCGTAACTAAAGTTCCAAAAGCCGAGAGCACGCTAGCGTTCACCGGAAATACCACCCGCGGAGCCTCGAGAAGTTCGGCAACGCCACATGCATGAATTGGTCCTGCACCACCGAACGCAAGCATCGTCACACCGCGAAGGTCCTCCCCCATTTCAACTGCGTGCATTCGGCACGCCGCAGCCATGTTTTGATTGACTAGTTCATGTATTCCGGCAGCGGTCTCATCAGTCGGCAGACCAAGTTTTCCCGCAACTACTCCAAGAGATGCATCACTTGATTTCATGTCAAGCACCATTTCCCCACCAAGGAAATATCCAGCATCGAGATACCCAAGTGCGAGGTCGGCATCCGTCACTGCGGGGTTCTTTCCGCCTCGCCCATAGCACGCTGGCCCTGGATCAGCACCCGCCGACTCGGGCCCAACCTTTAACAAGCCAAGTTCGTCAACACGGGCAAGGCTTCCCCCACCCGCACCAATTTCTACTAGATCTATTGATGGCACCGAAACAGGAAAACCGGAGCCCTTCTTAAATCGGTACATCCTCGCAACTTCGAACGAGTTTGCGAGCTTTGGCTCGAAGTTGGTAATCAAGCACGACTTCGCAGTTGTTCCACCCATATCGAAACACATCAACCTTGACTCGTTCATTCTACGCGCAAACCAACTTCCAGCCAATGCGCCTGCAGCAGGACCGCTCTCCACTAACCGAATCGGCGCACGGGCGGCTTCGTCGGCACTCACCACACCGCCATTTGACAACATCATCAGTACCAGCCCGCCGAATCCTTCTGAAGCAAGCCACTTCTGCAACTCTTCAAGATAGGGTCCAATCACCGGCATGGTTGCTGCGTTGCACGCAGTTGTCATCATTCGCGGATACTCGCGAAGCTGAGGGGATATCTCCGCAGAGATGCACACAGGCACATCCAGTTCGATGCGCAAAAACTCAGCTATCAACCGCTCGTTACTTGGGTTGGCATAAGAGTTAATCAGGCATACTCCTACTGCCTCAACTTTTTGTCTGCGCAACTCATTCGCAATCCGGCGAAGGTCGGTTTCGTCTGGAACAGCTTTCACAGAGCCACTAGGCGTGGTTCGCTCGGCAAGTTCAAATATCAATTCCCGTGGCACAGGGGGTGCCGGAAACTCAATTTGCAAGTCGTACATGTCATACCTGTGTTCATCACGAATGAGCAAAGTGTCACCGAATCCAGATGTGGTGACGATCGCGGCTCGTCCGATTTTTCCTTCAATTAACGCATTCGTTATTAGAGTGGTCGCGTGAACAATAGGTGCAACTATTTCAGATGGCTGGACATTACTCTTTGCAAGAAGGCTTCGCACACCAGTGCGAACCCCATCTAATGGATTCAACGGGGTCGTCAAGGTTTTTTCTACCTTGACGTCGCCGCTCGCTGCGTCAAGCAGCACGATGTCAGTGAACGTGCCGCCAATGTCTACGGCAAGTCGCCAGTCGGGAAGATGCTTATTCATGATTGTCTCCAGTCAATTCGTCTTTAAGTCTTGTCGAAGTGGGGAAAAGACGTCAAGGATCCAAACCTCATTCATCTCGTCATCACCGATGAAAATACTGTCGCCATGCCATACCGTTTTTGGGGCTATATATACATCGCCAGTCGACAGAACAGTGCGAGTTTGGTCGCCTTTGTCGCCGATACGAAAATCGAGCTTCCCTCTAAACACAATTCCAAGTTGCTCGTTATCTTGGTGCATGTGAATAATCGATCCTGAAGCTCCTCCTTTGATTCTCCAAAACCACAGTTCGAGATTCTCCCCCCGAATTATCCTCCGACGGAATCCCCGACGACCTTCTTCTACAAATAGGGACTCATCAAAAAAATGGCAGTACTGATTGGAAATATTCATAATACTTTTCTTCCCATTTCCTTAAAGTCCTCGGCGTTCACGGAAAACAAATTAGACAAGCCTCTCAATTATTCGACGCTCAACATCGGCAAGATGAGATTCAACTGCGATACTTGTTTTCCTAATATCTCCAGAGACGATGGCATCCGCAATCAACCGATGCGCTGCAGTTGATGTCTCAATTATTTCCCTAACCTCGTCACGGTTGGACTCGGAATAGAGGAGCGAATGAAAGTCGTTCGATCCGAACAACGACGCGAGTGCCTTAGCGTAGATCTCATCAAGTAATTTGTTGCCACACGCACTTGCTATCAGTGAATGAAATCGGCGGTCAATTTCACGGAATTCGTCGAGCGTTGAAGGATCGAGTTTTGAGAGGTTGTCGATTTCTGCACGCTCTTTTTCACCTGCCCTTTGTGCGGCTAATCCGGCCATTTGGGGTTCAAGCACCCGCCGCACTTCAAACAATTGTCGTACAAACACTTTTCTGGTATCGAACTGCATTCCGCTGCCAGTAAAGGAAAGATCGGGAAGATGCTCTACTACCGTAAGGCGATTCCCGCGATATTCCAGATAGCCCGTAGAAATCATGCCCTGGATTGCTTCACGGATAGTCGTACGCGCTACACCGAACTTCTCGCATAGGACGCGCTCCGATTCGAGCATGGCGCCTGGAGCCAGCTCCCGGTCGTGAATTGCGCTGATTAGTCGGTTCCGTATCTCGGCGGATACAGTCCGCCGTTCAACTGGCTCGAAGGTTCCGGGCTTCACTTGTAACCCAGCGCTTCAAACTTCCTACGTTCGGCTACCATATCTAGAGGCTCAATAATTGCTTGATCCTCCATTGCGCCCCATTCTTTCGCCGGCACAATCCACGTCACTTCGAACTCGAGTCCATCGGGATCGTGCGCGTATAGGCTCTTGTTCACGCCATGATCTGTCTGCCCGACGAGGACCCCAGCGTGTGTCAATTTCTCCCGTAATTGCTCTAAGTCAGCAAGCGTTGGCACTTCCCAAGCAATGTGATACATGCCAACCGTAGAGCGGCCGGCTTGCGACGGCCCCTTGTCGGCACCGATAGTGAAAAAAGCAATATCGTGATGGTTTTTCGAATCTGGCGCGCGCATGAATACATACGACGCTTGCGGGTGATCGATTACTGTCGTGAAACCCAGCACATCAGAATAGAATTTTTGGGTACGGCGCGCGTCACGCACGTACAGCACGGCATGATTTATCCCATTAATAGCCATACCTGCCTCCTCCTTCTGGTTCATCCATCCCACGTGGACTGATTGTCAGACCTTAGTCAGAATGTAGCACTCAGGTCAAATTAGGTCGAAAAAATTGATACGCCGAGGGCAGCTCAATGCAGCAAGTCATGCCTAATACGACGATGGGTAATATACAAAGTCCCGGACCAGACGGCCCGGGACTTTGTTACTACTAAGTTTTGAAGTAACTGGTGTTACATCATTCCCATTCCGCCGCCGGGCATACCGCCACCGCCGCCAGAAGCACCGCTCTTCTCTGGCTTATCAGCCACGAGACAT
>Ga0209702_10004033_pt1 | contig 22093 bp, 19 predicted proteins | sample FRY01_FD_187210 | JGI IMG/M metagenome (GOLD analysis project Ga0209702, IMG submission 187210) | Freshwater microbial communities from Lake Fryxell liftoff mats and glacier meltwater in Antarctica - FRY-01 (SPAdes) (version 2) | ecosystem: Environmental > Aquatic > Freshwater > Ice > Glacier... | reverse complement strand
ATGAGTTTCAATCCGCCTTCATGCGGACAAGTCGTTTGAGCAGGAATTCCACCTACCACTCAAGGAGCGTTCGGTTTCAATCCGCCTTCATGCGGACAAGTCGTTTGAGCAAAGTCAAAGTTCACCAGAAAGGACTTCCAAATGTTTCAATCCGCCTTCATGCGGACAAGTCGTTTGAGCGAAGTGGCTCTCGTTCATGGCGCTAGCGCGTTTCAATCCGCCTTCATGCGGACAAGTCGTTTGAGCCGAGGTGACGACCGTACGTGGTAACGTCTACGTTTCAATCCGCCTTCATGCGGACAAGTCGTTTGAGCACGACAACAAGACGACCGACGTCGCCTGGAAGTTTCAATCCGCCTTCATGCGGACAAGTCGTTTGAGCACAACAGCAACAACGGTGTCACTGCCCTGATGGGGTTTCAATCCGCCTTCATGCGGACAAGTCGTTTGAGCATACTCTCTGGAATACATTGCAATCAAGCCCGAATTTTGCCAACATTCTGAGGCAAGGCGATGTTAATCGAAGAAATTGTGATGCACTGCCGGATGTGAGAACAGGTTTTCTAAAATTATCACTTGAGAAAAGCATGTTAGCGCAGTTCTGAACCAGAAATGGCCTTGGAATGCGCGAGGAGACATTGATCGTGACAAAGGCTCCCGAGGCTAACGAGGCTCCGCTTTTCCACTTCGCTCCGAAGCGTCTCAAGGGCGAGCGGCTGATCACCGTCTCAAACATCCCAGCCCGCCACGTCCTCACCGTGTAGGTTTCGGCAAATTCGCACTAAGATTCCTTCACTTAATCAGAAAGGTGTCAAATTTCTGTTGGAAAAAGATCGAAAGATAGCCATGATATTCACGCTCACGCACCCAGAGGTCATGCAGCCCCGACGGTGAGCCCAGTTCCATAACACATAACAAAGACACCCCGATCATCCGCCTCCAGAGTAGCGCGGATAGGGGGGAAGGCGCCGAAAATCATCACTCGCCTGGTCATCGCTCGCCTTGGCTCGCGCATAGCTGGCTTTCCGGATCGTCATGTAGCCTTGAAGAATTTCCTCAGCGTCACTTTCCTTCTTTGGGTCCTTCTGCGGAAAGACCAGCGCCTCGAAGAGCTCGGCGCCTGTTTTGATCGAGGCCATGCCGCGCAGCGCTGCAATCTGGTCAATTGCGTCGAAGTCGGTCACCTTTGGCTCTCGCCCGCGGCGGTTCAGTTCCGCCACGACCCAAGTCTTGAACGCAACCATCGCCGCCATCAGATCGATAGCCTTCCCCGACACTACATCAGTTACCGCGGTCTTGTCCGGGGCCGTGTCGATGTGGGCCTCGACCTGCCCATGCCCGTACGATTTTGCCCGTCCGATCATGTGGCGCAACTCGTGATCCTGTCCGCCATGCTGGCCCAGCGTGATGGCCCAGACGATGGCGCCCAGCTCCTCGGGCAGGACGTTGTGTAATCGGATTTCCGACGTGAAGGTGATTCCCTTCTTCAGAAAGGCCAGATTGTTGCCCATCCTCTCCGTCGCCGGGGTGGGCGGCTTGGTGCCGTTCCGTGCCGGATACCGCTTGCGCCCGGATAACGTGACCTTATCATTGTCATAGTCCAGCGGATGGGTCGCGCCCTCCTCGGGGCGCAGATAATAGGGGTAGAAGGACGGCCTCGGCGAGACGAGCACAAACTCCGGGACCACAGTTTCGTGGGACGAATGCACCTGCTGAATTGATGTCGCAAAGCCGAAACGGACACGCGATCGCCAGGCCCGCTCTCGTGCCTTGCGCTTGTGAGGATCGTTGCGCGCTTCGTCTGTGGGCGCCCAGCCGAACAGCGCCTCGATAAAGTCCAACGCATCCTCCCCCGGATTGCCCGGATCGGTCTGCGCCCTTGCCAGCAGATCGTGGATCGAGTTTTTGTAGGTCTTGCTCAGGAACGGGGTTATTGACAGCGTCGGGTCTGTCCCAAGGTCATTGCTGTTGCGCGCCAGAACGGGCAGACCATAGGTCGATGGTGTGGCGACCTGCGCCACATAACTGCTGCGAACCTTGCCGAAAAGGTCCAGCCCTCCGGACGTGATGAGCGCATCGAGGTTCGCCTCTGGCGGGTCCTTCTGCTCGTTCGGATCCCGGTTCAGCGCGTCGATGAACTTTTGAACATGGGTCTGGTCAAGATTGTGCGGCACAGGATCATCCGGCCAGACGAGCAGGCGCTCCTTTTCTTTTTGCGTGGCATGATTGCCGTCATCGGGCCGCTTGTCGGTGACGACCAACTGGACCTGCCAACTGGCGTTGAGGCCGAATTTATCGCCCCCAACGAGGCCATGCAGGTTGGCCTTTTGCAGCGCAATGATACGCGCATGCGTTCGCATTCCATGCCAGACACTTTCGGTCAGGCCGAGCAAGCCGGCGATACGGGCGCAGGGCACCGTCTCCACCGCTTGCGCCTTTACCAGGCACCAGCCCTTGTCTTCGGTGTTAAACAACCATCCGCCCAGTTCCGGAAGCGGTGCCCACTTTTTCTGATCCGTGCCCGGGACTGGCCGCATGTTGCCGCGCGGCGCGGCACCGTCGGACCATGTTGGGCTCTGCGAATCCCGGATGCGAAAAATCCCGTCTTCGGTGAAGGACATGCGCCCAAAAGCCGCGATCTCGACGAGGCTGCGGACCAGGCCGCGCAGGGTCGCACCCGGGATCGCGTATTTGCCATGCAGCGCGAATGGCCGGTTTGCAGCATCCTTACCCGACCCACCGACAAGTAGCGGCGTCTCGACCGTCCAGGTCACGCCGATCTTGCCCGACACTGCCCCCTCCATCGGTCGCGAATGGTCCGGCTCACCGACAGGCGAGGCCAGCACGATCGGATCAATTGGGACAAAGGCGTAGGGCGCGTGCAGATAGACTTTCGCTCCATTGCGTCCATTCCGTGGAAACGTGACAGAGGCCTCGCAAAAAGATTTGAATTCAGTCATTCGCCCCGCTCCACCTTAAACCAGCCAAACCCCTTCGCCGCGCCGTGGCCCAGGTCGATCCCGTGCACGACCAGATCGTCCACCAGCCGTTCCAGAAACGAGATGGCGTCCTTGTTCTTGTCTTCGTCGTCCTCGCCCGCGTATTCCACTTGCAACTCCACCTTCAACTCGGCCTTGTCGAACGCCACCTCGTTGAACAAATAGCCGTCCCGCCCGCCCCCCGTGAACCGGTCGATGCTGGTGCTGGTCATCTCGATGCGCTCACCCGTCCCAGCGGAGTTCAGTTCCCGCAGCGACAGGCGACCCCGCCACCCCGTCACGCCAAACAGTCGTTCCACGGCGCTCAACGGGCGGGCCTTTTTTATATCGGTCGAGGTTTCCATTAGCGGTTTGTCGGACTGATCCACCCTTTCATCGGTGAGCACCCCCAATTCACGACGCTGCTCCACCTCTGCGATCCAGCGGGCCCGCGATCTGAGCGCCCCATAGAGGCTCTCTGGTTGCAGATGAAAGCCCTGCTCCCGCGTGATTGGCGACAGGGTGTTGCCGCGGTCCGTCCGCGCATCCGACTGGGCACTGATCGACATCACCGGCCCGTCACAGGTCAGCGTCAGCGGGATGCAGTGCGCAGGTACAGCCGGCGTGGCAAGCGCCTTCAGATACGCCTTTGCTTCCTCCGCCGGCAAGAGCGTGAAGGACAGGGCTCCGACCCGTGCGGCCCCTTGTTCAATGCGCAGGCTGTCAGGGACGAGATTGACCGTTCCATGCCCTTTAGTCGAGCCGCGCCCCATGCTGAGCCCACCCAGCAACAGTCCGAGAACCACCTTCAGGTCGTCATCTTCCAGCGACCCGAACCACGTCGCAGAAAAGCCAAACGTGCTGCCTGCGTTGACAATTTCCCGGGCGAACAGCTTGTTGGGCGCTGCCGCCCCTGACTGTGGCTCGATTGCGACATGATGCGTAACGTGAGTCGCCTTCGAGCGACTTGTCTCAGAGGTGTCGACAACCGCCGCCTTTACGAGCGCGGCCCCTTCGATCCAAAGCCTGCCGACTTGACCGCTCTCTGTCTCTGTGTGCTTGATTGACCCGAACACCTTGGCGACATCAAAGTCGGCGATCTTCCGCGCCCTAGCCTTGAGGGCGCCCTTCAATGAAGTCGCAGGGATGAAAGGCGCTTCCGCCATATTCAAATAAATACTGACCCCCATGGTGATGCCTGCAATCTGAATCGATGCCGCGTCTTGGCTGCGGGTGATATCTGGTTGCACCACTGCCCCGGTGCCCACATGCAAGTCACTCCTCAAAAGCAGCGTGCCGCTTAGCCTGACGCGGTCCGAAAAGATCATTCTGACGGATCCTTTCTCTCCAATGTCACGCCCTTTGAGAACTGCGCATGATCGATCAGGTTTGCGGCGCAGGCGCCATACCCGCTCTCGCGCGCAAAGGGATAGATTTGCCAATCGCCCGCGTTCTGCGACGCTGGGGGCATCCCTTGTGCGAGCATGTCCTCAAGAGCCGCGACGCCGTCTTTGTTCCGCGGCGTAACCCGAAACTCTGACCCGGCGCAGGTCAGCACCCATGGCTCGTATTCCTCCGGCTGCGACGGATACCGCATCGCCGTATAGCGCCCCACCAATCGCTCGCGAGTCATGCAATCCCAATCAGCCAGATCTACCTGGAACTTGTCAAAAAATCTTTGATACCCAAGGAAAAGGCCGCTTCGAGCCTCCTCGGCCGCGACCATCTGCGCATCCGTCAGCAGCGTCAGGACCACGGGCACGCCCTCTTCCACAGTCTGCCGCTCAGACTGCAATTTCTCGACCACTCCAAACAGAATCGCGCGTGATTTTCCCAATCCGGCGACGCCCTCGTTCAAAAGCTTACAAATCCGCTCCATGACTTCATTCGGAGTATCCCCGGGTTGCTCGATCGTGCCTATCCAGTCAGTCCCTTCCGGATTGACCGCAACTTCCGAGAACAGCATTTTATCCTCCGACGTCCCGGTCTGCTCAGATATGGCAGTGCGTGTCCGCGCAATCTTTCCGGGAGCGTAGTCAAACAGCAGCTCTGTGCAGTTCGACAACCCGGCAAGCAAACTAGCACGGTCCTTCATATCACTATCGAAGGCGATCGGATTGTCCGAGCCCAGAACGGCCGGATGGTTGATCAAATGCTCTGTGGTACATCCCAGCATCGAGAAAAGCGTTACTCGGTCCTTCTTCGTCGATGCCGCAAGCGATAATGGAAACGGCCGCCGCCCCATTCCCGCGCTTCCCATTGCTGCGGGATGGGCATGGCTTATGCGTAGGCGCGGCAGAGCCGCGTCCCACCCTTTCGGGCCATCCAGACGAAGCGCCTCGGCCAACACCCCCTTGATCGCACTCCCCGGAATGACATCCGAACCTTCGATCAGATTCGATCCGCTCCGCGATGTATCAACAAGGAATGGGCGATCAACCTGATACACAACCCGCAACCGCGTCGAAGGGACGGTCATCTGTGCGGGCGTCGCCGCCTTCAGCGGATCGAATGAAATCCCAGAGACTGTGCCAAAGCCTGACGACCGCATTCCGCCAATGGCCGGGATCCAACTCGCCGCCGCCTGGATCAGCCGGGCAAACGTCTCGGCGCGGCGCTTGTCCGCGAAGCGCAGGCGGATCGTCCCGGTGAATTCCACGGGCAGACCCAGCGGAAAAGGGCACTCGACAAAGAGCAGATGCCCCTCCATCGCTGTACCTGTCTTTGGATCAATCTCGACCCGCACCGTCCGGGCCGCTGTTGCGCTCTCCTGAAATCCTTCCGCCAGCTTGAGATCGTCGAAGTCGACGAGACCCCGGCGTGGGTCGTTCGAGCCTTGGCCCATTGCATCGGCTAGTGATTCCCCGCCAAAGGCCTCGGCAATCAGCACGTCGATGTCGGGTAATTTCAGTCCATCGGCCAGGTCCGCTCGCCTCGAAAACGCCGCTCCGCGCACCAGCCCTTTGACTGCTGTGCCGGGCAGGATCAGCCCGCCGGCATGGTCGCGCGCCAGCTGGATATCCACATCTGGCCCCGGCGCAGACGTGCCGGGGATGCACCAAGGCGAGCGAACGGTCCAGGTTGTTGCGAGGGTGAACATCAGCCTAAGCCACAGCCTGCGACACCTGCGGTGGTGCCCCAACGAGATAATCTGAAAGCAAGGCGAGTTGCGCCAAAGGCAACAACGGAGCCTCGTCCGTCACCCCCGGCAACACACACAGGACCGGGCCTGCCGTTCCCGCGCCGCCACCTCCGGTATCCCCTTTGCCGATGCGACGCATCTCGTCGTCAAGCCATTTGACGGCCTCCTCGACCTCCTTCGCCGGCAGAACGAGCCGATCCTTCAGGCCAATGTACCAGCGTTGCAGCGCAGACCGACCAACCGAGGCCAGCAGCGCCTTCAAAGCCTTCGGCGCAGCCTGCACCACCTCCGGAGTCAAGGAATAGCATGCACCCAGCAGTTCGGCCCCTAGCCACGCCGCGCGAAACCCGTCAGGCGCGTAGTGAATGCGATCCACGCTTTCATAGGCCAGCACCTGCGAGAGAGAGCGTGACTTGTCATGTTTGGCCAACTCTTTCAGATCGTTCGCTGCTGCTGAAACACTAGAGATAGGCGCCTTATGGGGCGCAAATACCAGCCCGCAGCCAACCGTCATCGGTTGTTGCCGGTCATCGCGCCATGTCGCGACCTCGTCCAGCAGAACGGACAGCATCCGCCATCCCTGCCAGCCGGGAAAGACGAAGGTGAACTCGTCGCCGCCCCACAACAATGTCTCCATCGGGGCGATTCCCTGGCCGGACAGCAACCCGGGTGTCTCGGCCATCTCGATCAGGAACCGCGCCATTAGCGAGGCCTTCAAGACGTCCAGCTGGTGCGAAAAGGCCGCGTAACGTTCCGGCCCGGCCTTCAGCGCGGCGGACGCCCGCTTTCCAAAATCGTTGCCATCGACCGCGAGCACCGCGATCGCCCCTTGCACGCTCAGCGAATACTCATTCGGCGTGTCCGCGACCACCTCCCCGAAGTCGTCGGCGAAACCCTTGATTGGCCCGGCCTCCGGATCCAGCAACGCCAGCGCCTGTGTCAAGCGGGCTTTTGTCCTGTCGTCCGGCTTCATCGCCAGCGCATTTTCCAGCACCTTTCCGTAGAAGGCCCGCTTCATCACCCGTCCGTATTCCCGACGCGCTCTGGCCGAGGGCGAGGTCGGCACTTTCTTTTCCCAGTTCTCCGGTTTCGGGTCCGCCGCATGGAGACCATTGAAAGCGCACAGAAACTCATCGTGATGCTTCAGCGGCACTGGCTTGGGCGGAAGCGCGCAAGAGCGGGTGGCCATCTGCTCCAGCCGCAGCATCGAATCCAGCACCCGCATCGTGGCATCCAGCTGCAGTTTGGGCTGGGCCGGCATCTGCGCAACCGAGAAATTGAACAGGTCGAGCGGCGCGTGCAGCGGCGCCTTGCGTCCCTTGACCAGGACTGTCGGGCGGCTGGTCAGAAAGGCACGGACCGTCGCCTCGATCCGCGTAATCATTTCGGCCGGAACCTCCGCCATTTCGGCGCGGGTGCGTCTGGCTCGCAATATCCCGTGCACCAGCTGCGCGAACAGCGCCTCTGTCAGCCGCTCATCCGGCGCGTCCACGGGATCGGGCTGCTTCGAACCCTGCTCCGCCGCATAAACTGCCGCGTCCGCATCGGAAAACTCGCCCAAAGCAAGCGCCTGCGCCGCGCCCAGTACTGCCCCATCCGTGGCATCCTTGACCATCCGATCAACGATCTCCGCCAGCGCGCGATGCCAGACCTTTTTGCTCAGCTTCTTTGGCCGCTTTTCCTGCATGGTTCCGGTCAACTCGACGTCGGACAGATTCGCGGCAAATGTCATTGCAGAAAGGGGCTGGACGGAAAAGAAAAGTTCTGACGCCGCTCCGAAAATTACATTGATATGCATGTCTGCGCCGAAAGAGCGCCGCAAATGCTCCAGCAGCAGGGCGGGCATATGCAGCAGCGTCAGGCTGGAGCCACGGATAATAGACAAGTCGGTCGTGTCGAACAGAGTGTGCCCAAAATCGCGCGGCTGAACCTTGAAATAGTGCATGCCCACTCCCGGATAAGAAAAGCGCGGTCGCAGTGAGCCACCTGCCGCCAAATAGTTTAAAAGATAGCGTTCCCCCAGAGTCAGCCCGTGTCAACAGATTCGTTCATAAAACGCTCTCTCAACATGTTGGCCCTGCGGCAATGGAATCTTTCAATCCCCCTTCATGCGGGTAGGTGCGTTCGGCGACATCACCCTGACGTGGACCGATGGCGTGGTGTTTCAATCCGCCTTCATGCGGGTAGGTGCGTTCGGCAAATGGAAATGCCTCGATTTGACTACCGCTGGGTTTCAATCCGCCTTCATGCGGGTAGGTGCGTTCGGCTCTGGGCCAAATACAAAGACTGGATTTTTCAAGTTTCAATCCGCCTTCATGCGGGTAGGTGCGTTCGGCCGAGTTTCTAGAACCTCTTGATACACTTTAGATATTTGAACAGTTTTCTGCACCCGAGTCATTTCCAACCACATTGTTTTCTTCTCTTCTCCTTGCGTATAACTCTGCGAAGTATATTACTGAGAGGATTCAGGGCGTTACACACGTTCTGAGTGCGAATCCGACCGATCCAGTGTCTGTTCAGACTGCCGCGCCTTGTGCCGATCCGTCAATCCCCTTCTTCCAGCCATCGCCGAATCATGCGCCAGCCGCCGACAAACAGCAGGACCAACCCGACCAGCAAGCCAAAGACCAGCGCGTGATGCACAAACTCCACCCATTGCATGACGTCGTCATCCGTGTGTCCGAGCCACCCAAAAAACACCCAATCCATCGCCTTAAGTTGAATCAATGTGGCAGGTGCCAGCACCGCAGCCAGCAGAATCCCGACCCATGTCAGGTCCGTCGATGTGTGTGTCTGCTCGTTCTCGTCGACGCTGATGGCGAATTCCACCGCGGTAGAAATTTCTTGCCGCACATCAGCATAAAGATTGTCCAGCCCCTGCGACCGGCGCCATCGGGCATACATCTCTCCCGGCTGAATCTGGGCCGAGACCCCGGTGAACCGATAGCGATGGGTGAATTCGAGGAACCGCTGCTGGATGGTGAGAAAGGCGCGCCGGAACCGCGCCCGATCCTTTTTGCCATAGTGGCACGTGTCCATGGGGCGGACGATCTCTGTGATACGACGGGAAAAGCTTAGCAGCGTTGCCATCTCGAACTGCACGATCATCCCCATCTGCGCATAGTGTCGGCGGAAATGCTGTTCCAGATTGTCTTGCGCGAAGGAGCCGTCCATCGTGACCAGCGCATAATGCGCGCCGCCAAAGACATGACGCGTCGCGACATAGTCGGGCATGTCTTTGTGCGGAAAGAACCTGTCATAGAAAACGTCCGAGAGTTCGGAGCGCAAGAAATCGGGGTTATAGAAGAACCCTTCGCCCGGGTCGTCCACCTCTGCCAGTCGGTACCAATCCGACTCGCGGATCTGGCCCAGCGTGTCGCGGGCGCTCCCGTTCTGTTCCAGTGCGATGTAGCTCATGGTCGGCACCCGCTCATCCGACGGGATGCGCCAGTGTTCGGCGCTGACCCCGCGCAGGAAATGCGCCCAGTGCGGTTGCAACGGGGCATCGAATTCCTTAGGGCCGCGCACCTTGATGTGGCCCAGCATCCCAGCGGGTGTCTCGGCCGCAATGACCAGGTTATCGGTTCCGGGCAGGCGCACCGCCACGGGAACCCTTTGCTGCCGGTTGGTTCTATCGAAGAAAGGCGGGAACAGCCGACGCATGTCGTCGATAATGGTCTGCGTATGGGCCAGCGTCAGACCGCTCTTCCGCGATGCAATCGTCTCGACCGTCAGGATCGCTATACCCGCGTTGAAGACATGCAGCGTCTGTCGCGCGATCTCGAATTCGACCTGAAATTCGACCTGACCCACGCCGAGAAAGATCAGGCTCAGACCGGCTTTCCCCGCCCCGACCCCCTGCAGTTCGCGGCGAAAAAGCTTGTATTCGCCCTTGCCGTCCGAGATGTGCAGAAAGTCCCGCACGAAGTCATGATAGTAAAGTTGCTCGGCCAGAACATGGCGCGTTTCGCTCTCGGCATCATCAAGTAGATCGATGGACTCGGTCACCGGCATCCAATCGCCATCGGACGTAAGCGCACGGCAGCTTTGCTCATCATAATACGGGCAGCTTGCTAAATCACCCTTCCACACAAGTGGCAAATGGTGGATTTGCCGCAAGCGCGCCACGCGTATTTCCTCAGATCCGACGCCCTGCATATTCACGCTCCCCAATTCCGCCGAAACTGACTTAGTGCAGACTTACCGCGGATTTCCCAGCAGTCAACGCAGTTTTGCTATGACCACCAGCCAGCGGGCATGAGACAGAGCCTCAATCATCCTCGATTTCAAGCTTACCTAAAGGATCACGCTGCACCAGACACAGACCCGCCCGAAAACATCATCATTTTTGATGAGGCGCAGCGTGCATGGGATGCAGAAACAGGTCTCAAACTGTTAGGGCGCGCCAAATCGGAGCCGGAATTGTTTCTTGAAATCATGGGTCGGCTGCCGTGGGCCTGCCTGGTCTGTCTGGTTGGTCCGGGCCAAGAAATTAATCGCGGAGAAGGAGGCTTGATGCTTTGGGGTGAAGCACTGGCAAGATCCCGCGAATGGACAGCTCACATTTCTCAAGTTGCCCTGCAACAACGGAAGGGCTTGATTGGGCTGTTAGACTTGGTGAGTGATGCAGAAGTTTCAGTTGTTTTGGAACCTGACCTTCATTTGCAGACAAACCTTCGTGCCCATCGAAACGCACTCCATGGCAACTGGGTCGGAGCATTACTTGAAGGCGATATTGATGGCGCTGCAGCTGTTGCAGAAACTATGGAGCATCCCCCCGCGCTGATCACTCGTGATCTTGCGAAGATGAAAGAATGGCTGACATTTCGAAAACGAGGGGAACAGAGAGTGGGCCTTTTGGCCAGTAGTGGGGCGACCCGACTCATTGCTGATGGTATCCCAATGTCGCCACGCTCCGATGATCTGGGGACAGTTGTGCATTGGTTCTTGAAGCCATTTGGTGATTTCAGGTCATCAAACGCGCTTGAAGTTCCTCTGTCCGAGTTCGTCTGCCAGGGATTGGAAATTGACTATACTGGTCTGTGTTGGGGTAATGACCTGATTTGGAAAAATGGAAACTGGCTTCCACGCAAAATGCGGGCACCCAATTGGCAGGTCCTTAACAAAGAGGATGCCCAACAGTATCGCGTCAACACCTACCGCGTTTTATTGACGCGCGCGCGTGCCGGGATGGTCATTTGCGTACCGCATGGCGACGCCAACGACCCAACCCGGCGCCCGCCCGACTTTGACGGCATCTTTGAGGCACTGAAAGCTGCTGGCTGCCCTGTCCTGTAGATACACATCGTGACAATGCCCAATGGTGCTCCGCAGGGTCCTTGGTTTTGGAAGTCCAACGCTCTCTGCGCTGCAGGCTGTCGGCGATGATGCGGATATTTTCATTCTGAGGAATGCGTTGACGGGCGTCATCGCAGCAAGACGGTTTATAGAGAAGTCAACAAAGGACGGAACAGACACGCCCCCCTTGGCATGGTTCCTCCCCGGCCCCGTTTGTATGCGGGGGGGCGCAGCGCGGCATTTCGCTAGCGGAAGTGGATTTTGTGGGGGAATCCACCTCAAATCCACTTTGGGAAATCCAGACATAAAAACCAATATATATCAATGGTTTGCAAAATAACCGTTTTCTCATGCTGGATTTTTTGCCAAATCCACCACATCCAGTTTGCCGAATCCACTGTGTCAAATCCACCTCGCCAAATCCAGGCCAACGGACAGGTTAACGCGGCAGATTCGCCGGTCCCGGATCGGCACTTTTCATCGGACAGGACCGGACCGGCCCTTGCTCCTTGCTTGTAGGTGTTTTCGTCGCGGCAAGGCTAGGTAGAGCGCACTGGCGGGATCCAGAGTCACGGCCAGAATGATCAGCATTTGGCTGTCCAATGGGATGGGTATTCATGGGTTTGGTGTTTTTCACCCAATGGCATCTCACTTGCGGCCAAGGTCGCTCCGACACAGCTCTTGATTGCAGGAATCACAAGTAATATCATTACTTTCATTGCAGGTGGGGGCATCATGGACGGCTTGAGCGAGCGAGAATATTCCGACCATTCCGGTCTGTCGCGCGGGGCGATCCAAAACGCCAAACGCGGCGGCAGGTTGGTGTTTTATGCCGACGGTTCGATCAACGCGGCCGCATCCGATGTGCGGCGATCGGAAATGACCGATCCTGATCAGCAACGGCGCTCGCTTGGCGGTGATGCGGGTATGCAGGTCAGTGGTGGAGGTGGTGGCGAAAGCTACCTCAAGGCCCGGACGGCACTGACCGTCTTTCAGGCGCAGGAACGTCAACTGGCGATCCAGAAGAAGAAGGGTGTTTTGGTGGACCGTGCGCGGGCCGAAGCGCTGGTCTTCCGTCTGGCTCGACAGGAACGCGATGTCTGGGTCACCTGGCCCGCGCGTGTAGCGGCGCTGATGGCTGCGGAAGTGTCTGCCGAGGTGGAAAAGCAATCAGGCAAGCCGATGATGATCGAAGCAGGGACCATGCAAAGGGTTCTGGAAAGCCATGTTCGCGCACAGCTTGAGGCCCTTGCCGACCTTCGGGTCTCCCTCGTTTGACCTGTGCGAGTCTGTTGCGTGTTTGCCTGCACCCATGCCATCTCGGGAAGGATCGCTGGACGGGTAGCGCAACTGGCTGGCCACGCATTACCGCGGATGAAACCGACGGCTCAACCTGCAATTAAGGGACTGTGTGTGCCAAGCGCGGCTTTTCATCCTGTTGGTTGATCCGGTACACCCTGCCCAGCACATGAACAATTCTACTTTCCGAAAGGTGGTCACATCGCGCAGGCCGACATCGGATAGCCATAGACGTCACCACTATCATCCCAAGCCTGCTTCAGCAGCACGGTTTGGCGCCGATCCTCCAGCGCATTCTGACAAAATGGCTCACGCAGCCACGCATAGAAGCCGCTCGGATGCACAACAAGCATTCGGCACATGGCACGAACGGCAAAGTCCAGTCGATGCTCAGCAATGAAGGCATACTTCACCGGGATTCCCTAGCGAAGTATGCGGTCGCCTTTTTTAGGATATCCCGCTCCTCCGTCACACGCGCCAGATCACGCTTCAGGCGGCGGATCTCATCGGCTTGGGCAGCGACCTCTTTGATCACCTTCGCGGGCCGCGAAAACAGCTTTTGCCAAGTGTAGATCGACTTGGTGCTGACACCCAATCGCTCAGCCACCTCGCGTACCGGGTAGCCCCGATCCTCAACCTGCGCGACCGCATCGCGCTTGAACTCGTCTGTGAATTTAGCTCCGGACATATCGTCCTCCTTGCTTCCAAAATTACCAAGAAAGGCATCTAGAAATCTAGGGGCTATTCATGTCGCAGAAGGCTACTACCTTACGATGATGAGCCGCGTGATTTTCTCGCTTGAAAAGAAAAGCGACCTTATCGTTCTGATTCCTTTGCCCAGCGCGCATTGGCGGCGCGAGATCGTGCTCGCCCGCAGAAGCCATCGCAATCTTGTTCCGGCGACACGCCTGCTGATGCAGGAGTTCGAAAAGCAGGCCCAGCTTACGGACTGAGCCGACAACAGAACACAGCTGCGCTGAGTTAGGTTAAATAATGCTAATTTCAGAATTCTGACTAGTTGAATTCAGGGTGATATTAATTCACTTTTTAGGACAGCTAAGCGGACTTAAGGTAAGTGAAACGAACCTGCGGCTTGGGCTGAAGCACAGCATCTTGCCCCGCAAACGAGGGAGGCTCTGTCAATGAAAGCTATCGCACATCTTCCTTACGGATGCTGGTGGTCCACGCCATTCGCGCGGTGGCAGGGAAGCCTCTCAGAGTTGCACAGCCTGCGGTTCGCCGCCCGGGTCGCGACGCAGGCGCTTGCGGCGCGCGACATCGCGCCATCGGTGTTTGACTTTGCGGTTCTGGGCACAACAGTGCCCCAGCAACACAGTTTTTATGGCGCCCCATGGCTGATGGCCTTGCTGGGCAATTCAAACGTGTCGGGACCTACCATCGCACAGGCCTGTGCCACAGGCGCGCGCATCCTTGCAGCGGCCTGTGACGAGATTGCACGGGGCGATGCCTCTGCCGTTTTAACGCTGGCCGCCGACCGGACCTCCTACGGGCCGACGCTGGTTTATCCCTCTGCGGCCGGTGCGGGCGGTGCAGCGCAAGTTGAGAACTGGGTTCTGGATAATTTTGCCCGCGATCCCCATGCGGGTGTGGCGATGATCCAGACCGCCGAGAATGTCGCCGCACAGTACGGTGTGACGACACAGGAACAAAACGACGTAACAATTCAGAGGTACACACAATACGGCGCAGCTCTGGCCGAGGACCGCGCGTTCCAGCGCCGCTTTATGTTGCTGCCTCTGGATGTCCCGGACGCGCGGTTTCGAAAGACGGTGCACCGGATGGAGGGCGATGAGGGCGTTCACGAGGCGACACCCGAGGGGATCGCCGCGCGGCGGCCGGTGCTGGAAGGCGGGACAGTCACCAGCGCGGGCCAAACCCATCCCGCAGACGGCAATGCCGCGATTATTGTCACCACAGCGGAGCGCGCAGCCGAACTAACACGCGATCCCGCTATCAGCGTTCGGATCCTAGCGTTCGGGCAGGCGCGCGAGAAGGTCGCCCACATGCCTGCAGCGCCGATACCGGCCGCGCGCCGCGCCCTTGCACGCGCAGGGCTGAGCATCGGGGACATGGCAGCGATCAAGACGCACAATCCGTTCGTGGTGAATGACATCGTCTTTGCCCGCGCCTTTGACGTCGACGTAAACCGCATGAACAATTTCGGCTGCTCGCTGGTCTGGGGGCATCCGCAGGGGCCGACGGGCGTGCGCGCCATCATCGAGCTGATTGAAGAGCTTGCCCTACGCGGCGGCGGATACGGGCTGTTTGTCGGCTGTGCTGCGGGCGACAGCGCCATGGCCTTGGTCCTGCACGTGGGAGACCCCGCATGAGCGTGCCCGACATGCCGGTCGCATGGCCCAGCGTGATCCATATGCTGACGCAGACTGCCAAGAGGTTCCCCAAAGAGACAGCCATTGTCTGCGGCGAGAAACGGCTGACCTATAGCGAATATCACCGCTGCATCGCGGCCCTCGCCGCCGAGTTCCGGCAGGCGGGCATTGGCACAGGGGATCGCATTGCCTTACTGATGGGCAATTCGGCGGATATCGCCGTGGCGATTTTCGCGGTACAAGCGACAGGCGCGCAGGTCGTCCCGCTCAATCCTGCCTATACGGCGGCGGAACTCGGGCCCGTTCTGGCGGATGCCGATGTGGCGCTGCTGGTGCATGATGCCGGTCTGGAGCCGGTGTTCAGCGCCATCCTGCCTGCGGGGACCGCGACGCTGTGCGTGGGGCCTAGCGCGCGTGATCTTACCGTTCCGGGCAGTCCCGCCTCAGCAACCCTGCCCCTGCCCGACCCCGGCACGCTGTCCACCCTACAATATACCGGCGGCACCACAGGCGCAGCCAAGGGCGTGGACCTGACCCATGCCGCCATCGCCATCAATATCGCGCAGCGAGAGGCCTTGCTGCCCACTGTCGCACAAGAGCGGATCCTTGCGATTACGCCCCTGTTTCACATCTATGCCGTGTCCATGGGCCTTTATTTGGCGGCAAACTGTGGCGGCATGCTGGTAATCGTGCCCAAATTCACCGCCCATGGTGTGCTGCAGGACATCGCAGAGCACCGCATCTCCTTTCTGTCGGCCAGCCCGACAATCTTTCAGGCCCTGATGCGCGACGAAGGGTTCGGGCGTGCAGATCTGTCATCGCTGCGGGTCTGCTCATCGGGGTCGGCAGCCCTTGCGGCAGATGTGCTGACGCGGTGGGAGCGCGCGACGGGGGCCGTGATCTGCGAAGGCTACGGGCAAACCGAAGCCGGGCCTGTGCTGACCTATAATCCGCTGCAGGGCGCACGTCTGCCCGGAACGGTGGGAATTGCAGCGCCTGCGACAGAGATATCCATCGTCGATGTGGAGACGGGCAGCACCGCGCTACCCTTAGATGCCGATGGCGAGATCCGCGCGCGCGGGCCGCAGATCATGGCAGGGTACAGAAACTGCCCCGCAGAGACGGCTCAGGCGCTACGCGACGGCTGGCTTTATACCGGCGATATCGGGCGCCTGACCGCGACAGGCCATCTGGTGATTTGTGACCGCAAGAAAGACATGGTGGTCACATCCGGCTACAACGTCTTCCCGCGTGAGATTGAGGAGGTGCTGTTTGCCTTGCCCGGCGTTGCAGATGCTGCGATCATCGGGGTGCCCGATGCCTACCGGGGAGAAGTCCTGCATGCCTTTGTCGTGCGCGCGGACCCTGCCCTGACGGAAGCGGACATTCGCGCCCATATCGCAACCCAGCTGACGAAATACAAATGGCCCCGCGACATCGATTTTGTCGCCGCACTGCCCAAAACGATCATCGGCAAAACCGATAAGAAAAAAATGCGCAAACAGGTGCCTGCCGGTCTTGCGCAAAATTCCCCCGTCCACGCCGGGCGGAGATAAACCGGGCGCCTGCCCACATGCCACACCTCAGAAGGAGAGACAGAATGAAAAGAAGATCCATCCTCATCGCCGCCGCTGCAGCCTCGATGCTGATCGCGGGCAGTGTTGCGGCAGAGACTGTGCTGCGCGTCGGCACCTTCCTGCAGCCCACAGGCACGTGGCACCGCCCTATCGAGCGGTTCATGGAGCAGGTCAATGCCCATGGCGGCGATCTGCGGCTTGAACTGGTAGCTGACCCCGCCTCGATCAACCCGTTCCAGCTGGGCGCTGCGGTGCAAAGCGGCGTGATCGACATCGCCTATATCTCAGGCTCCTTCTACACCAACCTTGTGCCCGAGGCGGATGCGCTCAAGAACTTCAACCGCTCCGTGCAGGAGGTCCGCGCCAATGGCGCGCTGGCGCTGATGGACAAGATCCACCGCGAGAAGATGGGCACCGTTTTTCTGGGCAAGATCGTGGACGGCATCCCGCTGCAGATCTACACAGCCCGCAAACCCGAAAGCCTCGATATGACAGGATTTACGCTGCGCGGCACGCCCCTTTACCGCCCCATGATGGACACGCTCGGCGCGGAAGTCGCCCAGATGCCCGGTGGTGAGATCTACGGCGCGCTGCAAAGCGGCGTGATCGACGGCTACGGCTGGCCACTCTGGGGAATCGGCGATCTGGGTCTGCTGGAAGTGACCAAATACCGCCTCGAGCCGGGCTTCTTCCGCTCCGAGATCGGTCTGGTGATGAACGAGCGGCGCTGGGACAGCCTAACAGACGCGCAGCGCACCATTCTCGAAGAAGAGAGCATAGCAGCGGAAAACTGGTTCTCCGATTTTTTGATTGAGGTCAACGCGCAGGAGCTGGCCAAACAGGATGCCGCAGGCATTGAGGCTGTGCGCTTTGGCGATGCGGAAAGTGCCGAGCTGCTGCGCAAAGCGGATACGACCGCTTGGGACGAGGTGATCCGCAAATCACCCGAATATGGCGCACAGCTGCGCGATCTGACCTATACGGCGAACTAGCCCCGCCATGCACCGGATCGCCCGCACGACCGACCGCATGTTCGGTCTTGTGATCGACGGCCTCGGATGGATATCCGGGGTCGTTATCGCCTTCATCACAGTGGTGATCAGCGCCGATGTCATCCTGCGCGCAGCAGGCTACCGGACCTTGGGCTGGACGCTTGAGGCGTCGGAATACGGCCTGCTAATCGTCTGCTTTCTGGGCGCGCCTGCGGTGCTGCGCCACGGTGACCATATCCGCGTCGATGTGGTGCTGCGCAGTTTTGGGCCTGCAGGCAAGGGGCGGCTTTTGATCCTTGCCAATCTGATTGCGGCGCTGACCTGCCTGGCTTTGACATGGTTCGCCAGCCAGGAAGCCCTGACCGCTTACCGGCGCGGCGCGATGTTGTTCAAGGAGATCGAGATGCCGCAATGGATCGTGCTGTCGGTCATGCCGCTGGGCATGCTGCTGCTGACATGGGAATTCGCCAGCCGGATCGTTCGGCGCCTTTCGGGCATCGAGGTACCCGGCGAAGGGGATTCAGGGGTGGCCCTGTGAGCCCGGTAGGTTGGGAGCTTCTGCTGGGGCTGATGGGCGGCGCGCTGGTGCTGCTTATGGCCCTCGGCGTGCCCGTGGCCTTTGCCTTTCTGGCAATCAATCTGGTGGGGGCATGGTTTATCTTTGGCGGCGTGCCGGGGATCAGCCTGCTGGTCCTTAACGCTACTGAATCCATTGGTACTTTTGTACTGGTGCCAATTCCGTTGTTTGTCCTGATGGGCGAGATCCTTTTGGCAACCGGTTTGGCGACCCGGGCCATCCGCGCCATCGAAAAGTCGATCACCGGCGTGCCGGGGCGGCTATCGCTGGTGGCCATCGCCGCGGGCACTGTTTTTGCCTCGCTGTCGGGATCGAGCATTGCCAACACGGCCGTTCTGGGCCGTGTGCTGCTGCCCGACATGCTGCGACTGGGCTATCACCCGACTGTCAGCATCGGGCCCATACTGGGCATCGGTGGTGTCGCGATGCTGATCCCGCCCTCCGCGCTCGCCGTGCTGCTCGGATCGCTGGCGGGGATGCCGATCAGCAATCTGCTGCTGGCGGGCATCATCCCGGGCCTTTTGATGGCAGCACTCTATGTTGCCTACGTGGTCATCACCTGCACCCTGCGCCCTGAATTGGCCCCGGCGGCCCCGCTCGAGGTTTTGCCCCTGCGCGACCGGCTGATGCCGCTGGTGCGCGATGTGCTGCCCTTGATGGGCATCGTGATCGTGGTTGTAGGATCCATTCTGGGGGGGTTTGCAACACCGTCTGAATCCGCTGCACTCGGCTGTCTGGCCACTCTGGCCGCAGCGGCCTTCTACCGCGCGCTCAGCCTCAAGGCGATCAAAGAAGCCCTGTCAGGCACCGTCCGCACCTCCGCGATGATCCTCATCATCATCTCAGGCTCCATCACATTCTCGCAAATCCTGTCCTTTTCGGGCGCGAGCAAGCAATTTGTTGATGCTATCCTCGGGGTCGGCCTTGGTCCGATGGTCCTTGTGGCGCTGATGCTGATGGTGGCACTGCTGCTGGGCACGCTGATGGATCAGGTCAGCATCATGATGATCACGCTGCCGATTTTCATGCCGCTCATCCATGCGGCGGGGATAGATCAGATCTGGTTTGGCGTGATGATGCTGATCGCGCTGGAGATCGGGCTGATCACGCCACCCTTCGGGCTGTTGCTGTTCATCATGCAGTCGGTGGCACCCGACGGGGTCTCGATGCGGCATATCATCGTCTCCATCCTGCCCTTCATCGCGCTGGAGCTGATGGCGCTGGGACTGGTTTTTGCCTTTCCAATCATCGCCCTCTGGCTCCCCGGCTTTCTCTGAGGGCGGGGTACATGGAAGGGTTCAACACCTTGGTCAGCAGGCTGCGGATGCGGCATTTCGATTTCCTAGACCGTCTGGGCCGTGATCCGAAGCTTGCGCGTGTGGCCCAAGACATGAACATGGCTCATTCCACCGCGACAAAGATGCTGCAAGACATTGAGGAAATTCTGGGCGTGGTCCTGTTCACGCGCAACCGGCGGGGGATCAAGGCAACGCTGGCGGGCGATGCGATGATCAAGCGCGCAGGCCTGCTGCTGTCAGATCTGCGGGCGGGCCATGACGAGCTTGAAGTGGTTCACAAAGGCGGCATCGGACAGCTGCGCCTCGGTGTGTTTCCAGTCGCTACCACCGATTTGCTGCCGGATCTCTATGGCCAGCTGCATGCCGCTTTGCCCGGCCTGAACCTCTATATTGAGGAAGGCGATGAGGTCCGCCTTGCGGAGCGTTTATCCAATGGAAAGATCGACCTCATTCTGGGCCGGATAGACCCTTTGCGTCTAACCCCAGATCTGCGGCATAGGACGCTGTTTCATGAAGAGACTGCGGTGGTTTGCGGCACCCAAAACCCCATCGCGCAGTGCCCGCCCGACCAGTTGCCTGCGTTGATGGCAGCCGCAAGCTGGATCCTGCCCACCCGCACGACAGGGGCGAGCCGTCTGGTTTCAACATGGCTTGTCAATCGCGGCTATGGCCCCCCTTGCATCACTGTCGAGAGCATCTCGCCACTGGCGACGGTAGGGCTTTTGTCAAAGACAGAACTGCTCGGCATCCTGCCCATAAGCATCGCACGATTTTGCAATCGGGTTGACCAATTGCGCATCCTGCCCGTCACGCTCCCGCAGATCGATTTTCCAATTGGGATGATTTACCGGACAGAACTTGAGGGTACACTTCTCATTCGGATGCTGCTGGATCATTGCGAAGCATTTGCAGCGCGGCGCGCGTCGGCTCAGAACATTTAACCTGAATACTGCCAGTGATTTTTTAGGTACGCACCCAGCCGACGACGGCGGCTTCCAGTTCGCCTTCGAAGATAAAGTTTTCCAGAAGAATTCGGTGCTATATCGCGGGCACCTTGCCCGGATGGCGCGGCGCAGGTAAGGGCTATGGGCCACCAAAAGGCTGTTCATGGCCCCGGCAACTCAAATTGTCCGTTCCCCCACCCTTCAACCCGGTGTTCCTCCGGTGAGTGCCGTCTTTTCAGTTTAGGGTCGGTTTAGTATCGAGTGTCCATATGGACGCACATGAGTACAAGTTTTATCGGTTTCGGATACCGGGCGCCGTCGGCGTTGGACCGATGCTGAGAAAATCTGCGTTGTAAAAGAAAGCCATCTTGGTGGTTCGACAATCGCCGATGTTGTGCGGCGGCATGAGATATCGCGATCGATGCTTTATGATTGGCGGTACCCATTGCTTCGGCCATCAGGGCACGGCTCCAGTGCGTGGCATTGGGTGGCGCCTCCTGCATGGGCTTGGTGAGTACCTTCAGCCTTGTTTTTCCATGGGCAGCGACGGCCGTGTCTTGTCGCGCTTGAGGCCTGCCACGCCCTCATCGAGATACCGCTGCTGCCAGCGCCATACCGTAGGTTTTGACGTGCCCGCGCGCCGCATGATCTCAAAGGTGCCATGACCGCCCGCCGTCGCCAGAATGATCTCAGCACGCCAGATGAGCTTGCGCGCAGTGTTGCGGTTGATAAGGTGCGTGCGTCGGTCTTCTACGACAACGACCGCTGTCTGGTTCCAAAGATCTTTCCTGATGGAACGCGTCAGCGGGCTACGCTGTCGCACTACCTTTTCCGCGACCGCTACGGCCCTCCCGGCAAAGGCAACGACAAGGGAAATGTGGAAGGGCTGGTTGGATACTCCTGCCGCAACTTCATGGTGCCAATCCCACGGTTTGCGACATGGGACGCGTTCAATGGCTATCTGGAGAACCAATGCCGCAAGCGTCAGGCGGATGTCCTGCGCGGCCAGTCCGAGACGATCGATCAACGCCTCGCGCGTGATCTGGTGGCGATGTCCGAACTTCCTGCGGCGCCGTTCGATGCCTGTGATCAGGCAACCGGACGCGTCAGTTCGCAGGCGCTGGTGCGCTACAAAACCAATGATTACTCGGTGCCAGTCGCCTACGGCCACCGTGACGTCTGAATCAGGGGCTATGTCGACATGGTCGTGATCGGCTGCGGTGGCCAGGTGTTCGCACGCCATCCCCGCTGCTACGACCGCGAGGACATGGTCTTCGAACCGGTGCATTATCTTCCGCTGATCAAGCGTAAGATCAACGCCTTGGACTAGGCGGCCCCCCTAGCTGAATGGGACCTGCCGCCCAAGTTCGCGACCCTGCGCCGCCTGATGGAAGCGCGAATGATCAAGGCCTGAACCGCCCCGGCTTTACCGGAGGGTAAAACTCTCGGAGAATTGCCCGTTATGGAACAGACACAAAAGAAGAAGACCTCGAAGCCGTATTCACCTGAGTTTCGCGAACGTGCGGTGCGGTTGGTTATGGAACACCGCGATGAATATCAGAGCGAAGCTGCGGCGCTGACGGCGATCGCAGGCAAATTGGGTTGTTTGCCGGACAGCCTTCGCGTTTGGGCCCGCC
>Ga0209702_10004030_pt1 | contig 22095 bp, 13 predicted proteins | sample FRY01_FD_187210 | JGI IMG/M metagenome (GOLD analysis project Ga0209702, IMG submission 187210) | Freshwater microbial communities from Lake Fryxell liftoff mats and glacier meltwater in Antarctica - FRY-01 (SPAdes) (version 2) | ecosystem: Environmental > Aquatic > Freshwater > Ice > Glacier... | reverse complement strand
GCCGATGGCGGCCGGGTTGGTGCGGGTCGAAAACACCTGGACGGTCATGGCCAGGCGCAGGTGGCCGCAAACGAACTCCTGCACGCTGCGGCTGCCCAGCGGGTGCGCGGCCCCGGGTGTGCCGGGCGGATGGATGATGGTGGGGCCGGTCGATACGCAGCCGGCCGCGCCATGGAATGTCGGTGGCGCGATGCGGGCGACCGGGGCGGCGCGGCCGTCGAGCCAGGAGGAGGCCGCCGCCGCGCTGCCGGCGAAAACCACCACCAGCAAGCTCGCCAGGATGCCGCGCAGCCGTGCCGCAGGCAGTGGCTCGGGCGCCGGCGGGGCTTCGCGCACTGGTGCCAGGGTATCCTCGCGGAACGGCATGCCGGCCAGGATCAGCAGCAGGATGACGATCGAGAAGAAGATCCAGCCATACAGGATATGGTCTGCCGCCGCGGCCTGCGCGCTGCCCAGCGCCTCGCCCAGCAGCACGATGCCGAGCGCCCGGAAGCCGTTGGCGATGATCGGGATGATGATCGAGGCCAGCATGAACAGCGCGCGCTTCTTGTAGCTGCGGTAGATCAGCATCGAATACAGCGTGCCGAACGCGATGGAGGCGATCAGGAAGCGCAGCCCGGCGCAGGCCTCGGCCACGAAGTATCGGCCGGAGGGCGTGTCGATCAGGAATTCGTCGGCGTAGAAGGGCACGCCGGTGGCCTGCAGCCCGATCAGGCTGAATTCCAGGGTGAACTTCTGCAGCGCCGGGGTGAGGAAGGCGCCGAACGGGACCAGAAAGTAGAGGTAGAGCAGCGGGGCGGACATCGCCCACCACACCCGCCAGCCCAGCACCACCAGGAACAGCAGCTGCACGAAGCTCATGGCCACCAACTGGCGGCCCTCCATGATGCCCAGCCGCTCGGCGCCCATCCAGGCGATGATCCCCGGGATCGCCAGCAGGCCGAGCCAGGGCAGGGGCTCCACCCGCAGCCCCGCCAGGTTGTGCCGCCGATCCCACGCCAGGTAGAGCGCGATCGGCAGGACGAAGAAGCAGTGGCTGTAGGCGGTGGACTCGTTCCACACCTTGTAGGCAGCCATCGCCTCGGCGCGGAACAGCAGCCCCAGTATCACCAGGCCGATGACCAATGCGGGTCCCGCATCCGCGGCGATGCGGTTGGCGTCGGGCGACAGGGCGGCGGGCAGCGTGCGGGCGCTCATGCGGTGGTCTCCTTGGCGCGGGCCGGCAGGGGCGGGTTGTCCCGCAGCTTCAGGCGGCTGTCCAGCAGATCATCAAGGCGGCCGAGCGCGGCATCCCAGGCATAGCCCGCCAGCATCGCGGCACGGGCGGCGCCGGGCAGGGTGGGGTGGCGGCCATCCAGCACGGCGCCGATCGCCGCGGCCATCGCTTCCGGCCCTTCGGCCACCAGCAGGTCGCGCCCCGGCATCGCGGCCACGCCCTCGAAGGCCTGCGGCGAGGCGACCACGGGGCGGCCCATCGCCATCGCCTCCAGCACCTTGTTCTGGATGCCGCGGGCGATGCGCAGCGGGGCGGCGGCGACGGCGGCATGGGCGATCCAGGGCCGAACATCCGGCACCCGCCCGGTCACCTGCACGTCGGGCAGTGCCGCCAGCGCCTGCACCGCCGGCACCGGGTTTGCCCCCACCACGGCCAGGCGCGGCGCCGGGTGGCGGGCGCGCAGCAGCGGCATCACACGCTCGGCGAACCACACGGCCGCCTCGGCATTGGGCGGATAGTCCATGTGGCCAGTGAACACGACGCGCGGCGCATCGTCCTCCCAGGGCCGCGGGAAGGCGTGGGCCGGGCTGAAATAGTCGAGGTCGACCCCGTTCTGCACCGCGAACACACGCCCATGCGTGCGCGGGGCTAGCGCCGCGAAGCGCCGGCATTCGGCCTCGCTCACCAGCAGGGCGAGGTCGGCGGCGAGTGTCATCCTTGCCTCATAGGCCAGCAGCGTGCGCGCCTCGCGTGCCCACACCCAGCGCATGGGCCATGATGCCTGCGTGGCATAGGCGGCGAACTTCTCCGAATCGACATCGACCATGTCGAGCACCAGGGGGCGCCGGCTGCCGAGCAGGTATTCCACCATCGGAGTGGAATAGGCGAAGCCGAGCGCGATCGGCCGCTCCGCCAGCAGGCGCCGCACCCAGGCGGACAGGCCGGCATGGCCGTAATAGTCCACCATCAGCGGCCGGCCCGGCCGCAGCCGCGCCAGGGCGCGCAGCTTCTGCGTTCGCGGCGTGACGGAAAAGCTCGCCACCTCGCCGCAGACCGCCCGCACCGCATCCATGTGGCGCGCATCGTCGGGGTTGTCGGACAGGCAGCCGAGATGCACCCGCCAGGATTTGGCCAGGTGGCGGATCATGTTCCAGCTGCGGATCTTCTCGCCCTTGTCGGGCGGATAGGGGAAGCGGTGCGCGAGGAACAGCAACTCCCGCATCACCTCACCCCAGCCCGCGCACGATCGGCGGCCCCAGCAGGTTGGCCACCGGCAGCGGCAGGCGCTTCCAGGCGGCGATGAACATCCGGTATTTCGGGTTCAGCGGGTTGATGTCCGGGATCGAGGCGCCGGGGGCGAGGCGGAACCGGTAGGCCAGCGGTGCGGGCTCGAACCCCCAGTTCTTCTTGAAGGAATAGGCGCCGGTGGCGATCTTGCTGCGGCCAAAATCGAACAATCGGACGCCGCGCGCCGCCGCCCGGCGCATCACTTCCCAGTACATGAAGTCGTTGGCGTAGCGGTCGCGCGCAGCCAACGTGCCGCCGCCGTAATAGGGCAGCACTTCGTCGCGGAAGTAGAAGTTCATCACCGAGGCGATCGGGGTTTTGCCGTCGAGGATGGTCACGATGTCCGCATCCGGCCCGAACACCGCCATCAGGATCTCGAAGTAGCGGCGGGGGAACACCGGGGTGCCCAGGTTGCGGACGCTTTCGGCGTAGATCCGGTGTAGCCGCGCCGGGTCGCGGTCGATCTCCGAGGTCAGGCCGAGGGCGATGCCCTTGCGCACCATCGCGCGCTGCTTGCGCGGGATCGCCTTCTGGTTGGCCTCGTCGTCGCCACTGATCGGCTTGCGGAAGATCACGTACAGATCCGATTTGGCTGGCCAGTCGGCCGGGTCCAGCCACCCTTCCGGCGGCGCATGCAAGAAGCGGAATTCCAGCACGGGCACGCCGTCGCGCCGCATCACACCTTCGGCATGCGCCACCAGGGCGGCAAACGCCTCCGCGTCGGCGGCCAGCGGCCCGCCATTCACGCAGAACGGCACCGAGATCAGCGAATCCCCGAACAGGCGCGTGCGCACCCGTGCCAGCGGCAGCACGCCGACCACCTCCCCGTCGCGCTCGGCGAGGGTGTAGTGGGTGGCATGGCCGAAGGCGCGCGGGATCACATGACGCCACGCCGCGCGATGGAAGAACGTACCTTCGGGATGGGCGAGCACGAAGCGGTCCCAGGCACCATCCAGGGCTTGGGCATCCTCGGCGCCGCCTTCCAGCGTGCGCAGGCGAAGGGTCATGGCCGCGGGCGTCCGTTCAGGCGGCCGCGGAGAGGGCGCCGGTTGGCCCCGGCGATGCGGCAAGCTCGGGGAACACCTCGTCCATCCGCCCCCAGGCGAAGTCGCGCAGCAGCCGGTCCAGCCGCGGGGCGGTACGGCCGAGGTTCAGGTAGTGCCGGAAGCGGGAAAGCTGCCCGGCGCCGGCGATGCGCGGCTGGCCGGGATCGATCTCCCAGGGGTGGGTGTAGAACACGCCGCCGCGCCCCTCGGCGGCGTGGAAGGCGGCCAGGCCGCGCCGGAAGACGGCATAGGGCAGCAGGCGGAAATAACCGCCGCCCGAGATCGGCAGGTTCTGGCCGCCCCAAGGACCACGCAGCCGCAGCGTCGTCATCGGCACCTCCCACAGCACGCCGTCCCCGACCGCATGGGCGAAGCGTGGGGCGTTGGGCGCGCCGTACAGGTCATGACGGACCGGGTAGATGCTGGAGCTGTAGCGGTGCCCGGTCTCGGCCAGTATTGGATAGGCCCAGGGCGTGTTCGCCCCGATCGAGAAGGTCGGCGCACGATAGCCGGTCAACTTCACGCCGCCGATATCCTCCAGCAGGTGCTTGGCCCGGATCACGTCCTGGCGGAACTGCTCGGCGGTCAGCGTTGCGACCCGCGCGTGGCCGTGGCCGTGGCTGGCCAGCTCATGCCCGCCGGCCACGATCCGCCGCACCAGCGCCGGATGCCGTTCGGCCACCCAGCCCAGCGTGAAGAAGGTGGCACACACGCCCGCGCCGGCCAGCTGCTCCAGGATGCGGTCGGTATTCGCCTCCACCCGGCGCGGGAAGCTGTCCCAGGTGGCGCGCGGGATGGTGCGCGCGAAGGCCTCGACCTGGAAATAATCCTCGACGTCCACCGTCATGGCATTGCGGATGGCGGCTTGGGGCGTGGCCTGCGCGCGGCCTGCGGTGCCGGGTTGTGCCGCCGTGGTCATGACAGCCCGCTGCGTTGCTGGCTGAAGCCGCCGAACACGTCCATCAGGCGCTGGAACACCCGCTCCCGCCGTGCCACGGTTTCCTCCAGCGCCTCGATCCGCCGCAACAATTCGGCATGGGTGCGGCCGTCAACCACCTGCGCGGGCCGCAGCGGAATGACCTCCGCCCCCAGCTCCGTTTCGCCCACGCCTTCGCCGCCGCCCTCCAGGTCATGGCGCAGTTCGTCGGCCGTTGCATCGACCATGCGCGCCTCGATGTGGTGCGCCTCCTCCAGCGCCGCATACAACAGCACGCGCGCGGCCAGCCGGTTGATCCGGCGCGGCATCCCGTCGGTGTGACGGAACACGGAGACATGTGCTTCCGGGCTCCACGACGGATCGCCTTCCCACCCGACTTCCGTCAGCCGGTGCTCGATGTAGCCGCGCGTCTCCTCCTCCGAGAGCGGGCCGAGGTGGTAGCTGGCGAGCACGCGCTGGCGCAGCTGGTCGAGGTCTGGCGAGGCCAGCTTGCGGCGGAACTGCGGCTGGCCCAGCAGGATGGTCTGCAGGCAGGCCTGGCCGTCCTCGGTGATGTTGGACAGCATGCGCAGTTCCTCCAACGCCGCCAGCGTCAGGTTCTGCACCTCGTCCACCACCAGCAGACAGCGTCGCCCCGCCGCGCGGTGCTCGGCCAGCATCTCGGCGAACAGGCGGATCAGGGTGGCCTTGTCGGTCGCCTCGGTCTCGATGCCGAAGGCGGCCATGGTCAGGCGGAACAGGTCGTCGTGGCTCACCTGCGTCGTGTTGATGCGCGCCAGGGTGTAGGTCTCGCGGTCCAGCTCCGACCACAGGCGTTCCACCAGCGTGGTCTTGCCCGCGCCCACCTCGCCGGTGACGATGATGAACCCTTCGCCCTGCGACAGGCCATAGATCAGGTGAGCGATCGCCCGCCCATGGCCGCGGCTGGCAAAGAAGAAGCGGCTGTCCGGCGTCAGCTGGAACGGCATCCCGGTGAAGTTGTAGAACCGCTCGTACATGGGTTGGTGAGAACCTGTCTGGAATGTCGTCGCGGCGCGGTCAGAAGCTTTTGCGCAATCCAAGGCTCAGGAGGTTGGCATTATAGGACAGCCCGGCCCGGCTGGAGCTGGAGCGGGAATAGGTATAGCTCGCACGTGTCGATAAGGTTTCCGACAGCGACCAGTTCAAGCCTGTCGATAGGGTAATCAGCTCCTGGCTGCCGAACCCGGCGGAGGAGCGTTCGCCATAGCTGACCTGGGCGTTGCCGCGCACGCCGGGCCACAACTCCCGCTGCCAGCCGAGCGTGGTCGTCATCCAGGTGATCGCCGGCGGCGCTCCCAGCGATTCCGCACTCAGCGTCTGGCGCTCATCGCGATTGAACGACAGGCTGTAGACGTTGATATCCTGCGTCAGCACGCCGCTGAGCGTGTAGCGCTTCACCCGCGCCACGCCGCCCTGGGCGCCGGCGAAATTGTTGGTCACCAGCACCGGCATGCCGGTCGCCGGGTCGATGACGATGCCGGGCGAGACCACCTGGCCGCGGGTGAGGGCGTATTGCAGTTCGTCGGCGAGACTCGCCATGCCCTCGGAGTAGGAGGCCGAGATCCTGGTGCGCGCGGTGGGTGCCGTCGTGCCATCGAAACTGAAACTGTCGCCGCCGTCGCGGCGGCCGTAGCGCACGGTCATCGTCGTGTCGGGGCCGGGGTTCCAACGCACCCCGACATTCCAGATCAAGTCGTTGATCCGGATCGGCCGGATACCGCCGTAGCGGATGTCCTGATGCCCGATCATGCCCAGCAGCGTCACCTCGCGGGTCACGGCATAGCCGAGGTCGAGGGTTTCGCTGTTGCGGTGCGCGTTCTTCAGCACGCCCTGCCCGTCATAGCGGATGCGCGTTGTCGCCAGGCTGAAGTTGATCCGCCCGAACTCCTGCCCGCTGGTGAACGAGGCCTGGGTGGTGTTCGTGATGGTGGAGCCGGTGTTCAGCGCTGGCGCGAAGGGCGTGTTCACTCGTGCGGCCTGGCCGGTCTGGTTCAGGTAGCCGACGTTGTGGCTCACATCCAGCACGCCGTAATCGGCGAAGGCCTGGCGGAGCTGCGGCCCGAACGAGACACTGGAGGACTGGATGCGGTCCTGCCGGGCGAGGTTGCCGGCCCCGCCGGGCCCGACGCCGCCGAAGCGCGAAAACTCTCTCATGCTGGCGGAGGCGTTGAAGAACAGCAGGTCCTCGAAGATCGTCGCCCTGCCGTTGGCGTTGAGGTTGTGGGCGACCGCGTTCTGCCGCGAGTCGCGCGCGAACATCCGCAAGGTCGGCGCGTAGCCGAACGCACCGGTGAGGCGCTGGGATGCGCCCTGGATGTAGAGGCTGGGGGTGATCGACGTCACCACCTCGGCACCGCGCCGGCCGCCGCCGACCCCCAGCCCCTGGCTGTTGTCGGTGGCCAGCACGTCGATGTCGATGGCCGGGGTCACCGTCCATGATCGCGCACCGATCGGGGATACCACCGGGCCATAGGCGCGCTCGAAGGCCTGGCGCAGGTCGCCCAGCTGCACCGGCGCGCCCAGGTGGGGCGCCAGCTGCGCGTGCGCGGTGGCGCCGTGCATCAGCGTTGCCGCTGCCGCGGCGACCACCATCCGCCCCATCCGCGCCGCGCCGCGGCGCGCGTGTGTCGATTCAGGATTCATCATGACCATGCCGCATGCGCTTTACTCGCCCGCATCGGGCGCAGCCGCCATCGACCGCAGCCACCAAGGGTTTCGACCCAAATCCTAACGTCTGGACTCAGGAGTAGGAACCAAAATAGTGATACGCGCCGAAGGTGTAGCTGGTTGTGACCCGAATTTTGTTCAGCATCAGCGTGATCGTGGGGCACGCCTTGACCAGATCCAGTGCCGCCAGCACCTCCGACCGCTGCGTGCGTTCCGCCTCCACCACCATCACCACCTGGCCGACCAGCGGCGCGATGGTGCTGGGGTCGGAGGTGGACAGGCAGGGCGGTGCGTCGAGGATCACGATGTGGTTGGCATATCGCCGGCCCAGCCGCTCGATCAGGGCGGTGATCGGCCGCGCCACCGTGCCCTCGGCGCCGCCTTCCAGAGAATCGACGCGGCGCACCCCCACCGGGAGGAAGACGAGGTTGGGGATCACCGTGCGCACCACCGTGTCCTCGATGCGCAGGCTTGGGGTGAGTGCCAGGTCGATCAGGCCGGGCCGGTCGCCGATTCCCAGCTGGTCCGACAGCGCGTTCTGCTTGGCGTCCACATCGACCAGCAGCACTTCGCGCTGGGTGTGCTGGGCGATGCTGCCGGCCAGGTTCAGCGCGGTGAAGCTTTTGCCTTCGCCCGGCCGCGCGCTGGTCACCATCACGAGGTTGCCCGCGCCGCGCCCTGGCGTGTAGCTGCCGCGCACCGAGCGCAGGATCTGCCCGACCGAGACGCGGAATTCCTCCGAGATGCGGGTCCGGGCCTTGCGCCCCACGACCAGGCCGGCGCGCTCCAGCGACACCAGGTCCAGTGTCAGCGGCGCCGGCACCATCGTGTCCAGGTTCACCCCGGGCGATTGCGCCACCAGATCGTCGCGCGGTGCTTCGCGCCGGGCCGGTCGCTCCATCACCAGCGTGCCGGCACGACTGTCACTGTCGGCGTTGGCGGGCGCATCGTCCGCCGCGACGGTGGGCGGCGACGGCAGGGAAACCGTGTCGTCCGGTTGCCCGGCGTTGTTGCCAGCGCCGCGGGCGATGCCCTGTGCGGAAGATGGCGGAGCGTCTGGCACCACCTGGGGCGGCATCGGCAGGAGCGATGCCGTCGCCGAGGACTCCGCCGGCCGGCGCGCTTCGCCGCCTTCGGGCTTGGTGCCCAGCCCGCCGACGCCGCCGAGGCGTGCCGCGAGCCGTTCAGCCAGATGATCGGGTCCCTTTGCCATGGCCTAGAGCGGCCCCCCCAACTTGAACAGGCGGTAGAGCAAGCCCGAATACACGCCCAGCAAAATCACGAGCGCCATACTGAACGACACCACCGAGATGATGCGCGCGCTTGGCGACGTGACCGCGACCATCGAGATGCTGCCCGCTATCGGAAGGCCGATGTCGCGCAACTCGTCCAGCGTGTGGAAGGACTGGTCGAACTGTGCCAGCAGCAGCGCCAAGCCAACCCCAAGCGCGATCGCCGCCACCAGCACACTTGTGGTCAGCAGGCCGCGCTTCGGCTCCACCGCATTCTGCGGCACCTGCGGCGGATCGACGATCTGGATCTTGATCTTGTCGGCATCCGCGTCGGCCGCCGAGGCAATGCGCATCGATTCGCGCCGCGACAGCAGTTCCTCGTAGTTCCGGCGCAGCACGTCGTAGTCGCGATTGAGGTTCATGAACTCGGCCTGCAGCCCGGGCGCGCCGCGCGCGATCTCCTCCAACCGGTTGCGTTCGCGCGTGGCATCGGCCAGCTGCCGCTGCAGCGAAGACAGCGTCGATTCCGTCTCCACCAGGCGCACCTTCAGCTGCTCGTACACCGGGTTCGGCTGCGACCGGCTCCGCGAGCCCGCCGTGGTGCCGCCAGGATCGTTCGGCGTCGTGCCGCTGGCCGCGGCACGCGCCATCTGCTCCGCTTCGCGCAGCGCGGTGGTGCGCAGCGTTTCCATCCGGCGCTTGGCGAACACCACGTCGGGATGATTGTCGGTGTAGCGCTGCCGCAGCTCGTCCAGCGCGGTCTGCGCCTCGTCCAGCCGCGCCTTGGCCGGGCCGGTCAGGTTGCGCAGCGCCCCGGTCGCGCCCCACAGGGTATCGGTTTCCGTCACCAGCAGCGGGGGCACGGCCGCCACTTCGGCGCGCAGCATGTCGCGCTTCACCGTCTCGTCCTGCAGGCTGCCCTGCAGCGCGCGCACCATCTGCGTCGCCGTCTCCTTCCGCGTTACGCCGTTCAGGTCGTTCGGCAGCAGGTCCATGTATTTCGAGCGGAAATCCGCCCGCCGCCGTTCCGCGTCGCGCAGCTGCCGCTCATAGGCCGCGATCTGTTGTTCCAGGAACAGCGTCGCGTTCTGCATCTCCGACCGGTTGGCGCCCGTTTTGCTTTCGATGAAGGTCATCAGGATGGTCTGCACTACGTCGAACGCCAATTTCGGGCTGGTGTTACGATAGGCGATGGTGAACAGGTTGCGCGTGTGCGGCGTGATCTTGATCTGGTTGGCCAGTCCCTGGACGAGCGATTCCAGGTCGGCGGACCCGGAGATTTGAAGATCGAGGTCGGTGTTGGAGATCAGCCGCTCCAGATTGGGCCGGCTCAGCAGGGTCCGCTGCAGCATGTCGACCTGGCCGCTGACCTGGTTTTCTACGGCGAGGCCCCGCAGCAGCGGGGTCAGCACGGCGTCGGCATCCACGTACAGCCGCGCGCTGGCCTCGTAGCGGTTCGGGATCATCGTCACCGCAACCCAGCCGATCGCGCAGACGATCCAGGTGCAGGCAACCATGGCCCAGCGGAACCGCCAAGCCGCGGACGCCTGCCGCCGTACGAGGACGCGAAGCTGTTCCATGCCTCTAATGCCTCACGTCAAAACCAGCTTTGCGGAATAATAAGCGTATCGCCCGGCCGCATCTCCACGTTCTGGCAGATGTCGCCGTTCTTGATCAGGTCGTTCAGCCGGACGCGAATGGTATCGTGTTGGGCGCCGGCGCGCCGCAGGATCACCGCGCTGTTTCCGGCAGCATACCGAGTCAGGCCGCGCGTGGCGATCATCACGTCGAGTACGGTCATCCGGTCGCGGTAGGGGATGGCGGCCGGCTCCGTCGCCTCGCCCAGCACCTTCACCTGCCGCTCGAACGGACCGACGAAGCCGGTCACCATCACCGTCACGATCGGGTCCTGGACGTATTCCTTCAGCCGCTGCTGCAGTTCCTCGCCGAGTTGCGTCGGTGTCTTGCCGGCGGCCACGATGTCGGGGATCAGCGGCATCGAGATGCGCCCATCGGGGCGAACGGGAATGCCGGGCATGCTCAACTCTGGCGCGCGATACACCGAGATGCCCAGCTGGTCACCGGCGCCAATCACGTAGGATGACGTCGGCTCCGCGGTCGCCGGCGGATTGGTCAGGTCGGTGCCGGTTCCGGCCAGGGCCGGGCAGGCCGGGCCGGAGCCTGGCTGGAGCGACGTGCCGCAGGCCGCGAGAAAGGACACGGCAGCGAGGAAAGCCAGTCGGGCAGATGCGCGTCGGAGGGTCATATCGCTCTCTCGCAAGGGGGTGTGCAGCCGGAATGCGTGCAGCAAGGCGGGGCAGGCTCGGCGCGCCGGAGTGAGTTACCCCAACGTCCAGGGCGCAGGATGCGATGCCCGGTGGATGTCCAGGTCGACCGCCGCCCCATGTGCGGCGACCGGCGGGTGGTAGGCGCGGAAGGAATTGAACCCCCAACCTCTGCCATGTGATAGCAGCGCTCTGCCATTGAGCTACACGCCTGAAGGCCCATCGTCACGTCGGTGATACTCCGTTCGCCTCAGGACCTTCATGGATCGCCCGCCGCGGCAGGACAGTGCCCATTCAACCGTTTCGCTCGAACCCGGCCTGACGAACCCGGGCCCCGCTCCCCGCTGGTGGCAGCGAACCACGCATTCTTCTCTGTTGCCGGAATCGCCGAGCGGGCGGCATGCCGGCGTGCCTTGGCCTGCGTCAACGGGTGTGTGCACAGCGCGTAAACCCACAACAAATCCCTACCACGCCCCCTCGTCGGGGGTAAACACAAGCGCCCGAGCAGCCCAACCGCACGCATTCGGTGCCGCCTGTCTGCAGGCACACCGTCGACCGAGACCGGGTCGCCATCGTCCCTGGGATCGGCCAGACCCGGGACCGGCCAAGCTCAGTCTACGTCCATTTTATTACAAAGACCCGTCACAGTGGAGACACCCCCCGGATGCGGCGGTGCCCCGGACCCGGGATCGCCCTTCGCCACCGTCATTCTACTGCACGTTGTGGTATCGCGAAGCAAGTCAACGCGATGTGAATGGCGCATCACGGCGGTTTCAGGCACGGTCCCGGCCCAGCGAGACATGCCGCGCCGCGGCTGTTGCGCGCATGCCCGGCGGCGCAGTAACACCGGCGTGATTATGATTTGGTTCGCTCCGGGTTGGGAGCGCGGCCGGCAAAGGCTTTTCAGGAGCGACCCATGGCGCGTCTTTTTGACGGATTTGTTGCCCTGGAGATGGTGGTTCTCGGAATTCTCGAGATCAGCCTGTGTTTTCTCGTTTTTTACATCATCCTCCTTCCTGGAGACGTTGCCGTCTCGGCGGCCGCGCAGGGCCTGTTCGGCCTGCACCCTGACACCGCCAGTCACGCCGCCGTGCTGTCCCTGACCATCGGCGTCATCTCCATGACGATCGGCATGTATCGTCCGGAAATCTGCCTGCAGACGCGCCGCCTGCTGGTGAATTCGGTGGTCGCCGGCGTCCTCGCCTTTCCCGCCATTCTCGCCCTCAGCGTCGTCACCGACCTCGACCCGAGCTTCCTGCTCGGGCAGGACGCGCTGTGGCCGATGAAGATCCTGCTCTCCTGGATCCTGCTACTGTTCATCACCCGGCTCTGCTTCCGTGTCGTGTTGCGCAGCGGCATGCTGAGTCGGCGCGTGTTGATCGTCGGCACGCCCGACCACGCCCGCGCCACCGAGGCGGCCATCCGGTCGATGCGCCGCGGCTTCTTCAGCCTTACCGGCGTCGTCGCCCCCGAGGCAGCCGCCACCCTCGCGGCGGATCGCCAGCATGGCCACCGCATCTGGGGCGTGATCCTGACGCGGGACGCACGAAGCGCGCTCGACGCCGAGACCCGGAGCCTGCTGCGCCACCGTGGCGTCCGCCTGTTCGATGATGTTGTCTTCCGTGAACAACAGCTAGGCCGGTTCGATCTCGACCACCTGAGCCTCGATTGGCTGGACGGCGTCGAGGCCGCGGCGCCGGGTCGCCTCGTGGCGATGATCCGCCGGGCGGCGGACATCTCGATCAGCTTGGCGATCCTTGCGCTAACCGCCCCGGTGATCGCCGGCGCCGCGCTGCTCGTCCGCCTCACCAGCCCCGGCCCGATCTTCTATCGCCAGGTGCGCGTCGGCCTGAACGGCGCGCATTTCGTCCTGTTCAAGTTCCGCTCCATGCATGTCGATGCAGAAGCCCTGGGGCCGGCCTGGGCGGCCCGCCACGACCCGCGCGTCACCCCGGTCGGCCGCATCATGCGCCGCACTCGCATCGACGAACTGCCGCAGCTGTTCAATGTCCTGCGCGGCGAGATGAGCCTCGTCGGCCCGCGGCCTGAGCGCCCGCACTTCGTCGCCCAGCTCGACAGCCAGATCCCCTTCCACGCCGACCGCACTCGCGTAAAGCCCGGCATTACCGGCTGGGCGCAGGTGAACTACCCCTACGGTGCCTCGGTCGAGGACGCCCGCCAGAAGCTGGCCTATGACCTGTATTATTTGAAGCACCGCAACCTGCTGCTGGACCTCACGATCCTGATGGCCACGGTTCGGGTGATCCTGTTCCAGGAAGGTGCGCGCTGATCCGTCGCACGACCGCGCCGCACCGCCACCGAATGTTCGGCCCTGCGCCGACGGCTGGGCGCGTCCCTGGGCGTGTCCCTGGGCCGGACGGCGCGCTTATACCAACCGCCGAAGTGGATGACCGCTGCGAAGCAAGCGCGGGGCGCTGCCCCGGACCCCGCCAGGGGCCGAACCCCTGGACCTCATATCATTGAAATGAATGGGTTTCCAAAGGCCATCGGCCTTTGGCGGGTCATCCGTGGCGCGGCTTCGCGCCGCGAAGGCAGAGCCCTGGCCTTGCCTTTCCTCGAGCGGTCATCCATTTCGACGATTGGTATTAGGCCTATACTGGGCCTGCGCGGGCACGCCGGTAGGTGGGGGGGGCGATGGTCGGGGCGGTGATGCTGGCACATGCGGGCTGCGCGGCCATCTATGCCGCCCTGTCCGCGCTGATCCTGATCCGTGCGCGGCTGAGCCGCACCGGGTGGCTGCTGGCCGGCGCCGCGGCGGTGACCGCCCTGTGGGCCGGCAGCGTGGCCCTTCAGCCCGACACGCCGTTCTCCGGCCTGGCTGGTGCGCTCGACCTGCTGCGATCGGTCGCTTGGTACATCTTCATCCTCCATCTCTATCGGCGGACGGTGCGTGCCCCCGGCCAGCTCGGCCAGGCCTTCGCCATGATGGGGTTCGTCGCCCTGCTGGTGATCGGCGTCACCGTCCTGGTGCAACCCGCTACCTCCGGCGGGCTGTCGCTGTTGTCGGCCGGCACCGCGGTGCGGCTCGGGCTCGCGGTCTGCAACATCCTGCTGATCGAGAACCTGTACCAAAACGTTCCGGATGAGGCGAAATGGTACATCAACCTGCCCTGCATCGGCCTGGGCGGGCTGTTCGTGTTCGACATCGTGCTGTCCGCCGATGCGGTGCTGTTCCGCACGGTCTCGCCCAGTCTCGTTGGCGGGCGCGCGGTTGCCACCGCCATCGTCGCCCCCCTCCTGGCGGTGGCCGCGGCGCGCAACCGCGACTGGAAGATCGATATCCATCTCTCGCGCTCCGCCGCGTTTCACAGCGCGACCCTGGTGGTTGCTGGCATCTTCCTGCTTGGCCTGTCCGCGGTGGGCGAAATGTTCCGCCATATCGGCCCGGGCTGGAGCGGGGTAGCCGAGATCAGCCTGGTCTTCGCCGGCATCATGGCCACGGCGGTCGTGCTCACCTCCGGCAGCGCCCGCTCGCGCCTGCGCAGCCTGGTGGTGGATAATTTCTTCAGCAACCGCTTCGACTACCGCCGCGAATGGCTGCGCTGCATCGCCACCCTGTCCGGTACCGAGACGCAGGCCAAGCTGCCCATCCGCGTGATCCGCGCGGCGGCCGACATCGTGGACAGCCCCGGCGGCATCCTCTACCTGTGCGCGCCGGCCGGTGCGACCGCCCCGGTGCAGGCGGCGCCGTTCCATTGGACGGGCGCCTGGAACCTGCCTTCCGGCGGCATGCCGATCCCCGCCGATGCGCCGTTGGCCATCGCCCTTCGCCGCGGCGCCTGGGGCGTCGAGCTCGACGCCGCCAGCCGCCCGGCGGAGGCGCCGGACAAGACATGGCTCGCCGTGGCGCTGCCGCTGGGCCCTGCCGGCACATCCGGCGCGGGTTCGGATTCCGTCATCCTCGGCTTCATCCTGCTCGCCCCCCCCCGCGCGCCCTTCCGCCTCGACCGCGAGGTGTTCGAACTGCTGCGCATTGTCGGGCGGGAGGTTGCCACCTATGTCGCGGAGCAGCGGGCCACCGAGGTGCTGACCCAGGGCCGTCAGCTGGCCGAATACGGCAAGCGCTTCGCCTTCGTCGCGCACGACATCAAGAACGTGTCGTCCCAGCTCTCCCTGCTGCTGTCCAACGCCGAGCGACACATCAACAATCCCGAGTTCCAGCGTGACATGCTCACCACGGTGCGGGCCTCGGTGCAGAAGATCTCGGCCCTGCTGCGCCGGCTGGAGGCGCCGGAGCCCGAGCCGCCCGCCGCCACGCTGCAGCCGGTGGAGCGCCTGGCCACGCTGGTCGACAGCGTCGCGCGCAGCCGCGGCGTGCCGGTGCAACTCGACTACGACCGCACCGGCGTCGGCGTGGGCATGGCCGCCGCCGCCTTCGACGCGGTCGTCACCCACCTGATCACCAACGCCATCGAGGCGACCTTGGCGCGGACCTCGCCGGGCGAATTGCCGCCGGTGCGCGTCATCGTCGGGCATGAGGACAACCGCGTGCTGGTGGACATCGTCGACCAGGGCACGGGCATGAGCGAGGCGTTCATCCGCGACACGCTGTTCCGCCCCTTCGGCACCTCCAAGCGCGGGGGCACCGGCATCGGCGCATTCCAGGCTCGCGAATTGCTGCGCGAGGCCGGGGGGGACCTCGTCGTTGCCAGCCGCCCGGGGGAGGGCACCACGATGCGCCTCGTCCTGCCCGCCGCCGCCGTGCTCGCAGGGCGCCAGCCGGCCGAGAGCGCCCCCGCTTGACGCACGCCGCCCTGATGTGCGCGCCGGTGCTCGCGCCCGCTGTATGGTGGTGGAATGGATTAGTGTATGCCATCGCGGGCGTTCACCATTCGGCATTGAACGCCCGGCTGATATAGTATCAGGCAATGACACCGGCACCGAACAAACCCAAACTGCTGATCATCGAGGACGACGAAGGGTTGTGCAGCCAATACCGCTGGGCATTCCCCGAGTACTCCCTGCTGATCGCGCACGCCCGCCAGCCCGCGCTGGCGCTGGCGCAGAAGGAACAGCCGGCGGTCGCCATCATGGACCTCGGCTTGCCGCCCGACCCCGACGGGGTGAGCGAGGGCTTCGCGACACTGGAGGCGCTGGCCCGCCAGAACCCCGAAATGAAGGTGATCGTCGCCACCTCGCACGGCGACCGCACCCACGCGCTGCGCGCCATCGGCAACGGTGCCTATGATTTCTGCGAGAAGCCGGCCGACATCGACCTGCTGCAAACCATCGTCGCCCGCGCGCTGCGCCTGCGCGACCTGGAGGACGAGAACCGCCGCCTCGCCGCCGGCACCGGCACGGCCAGCCCGATCAAGCGCATCATCACCGCCAACGAGTCGATGCTGAAGGTCTGCCGCACGGTGGAGAAGCTGGCTACCGCCAACGTCGCCGTCCTGCTGCTGGGCGAAAGCGGCACCGGCAAGGAGGCGCTGGCCCACGCGCTGCACGACCTCGGCCCGCGCGCCCGCGCCCCGTTCATCGCCATCAACTGCGGCGCCATCCCCGAGAACCTGCTGGAATCGGAGCTGTTCGGCTACGAGCGTGGCGCCTTTACCGGCGCCGTCAAGCAAACCATCGGCAAGATCGAGGCAGCCAACAAGGGCACGCTGTTCCTCGACGAGATCGGCGACCTGCCCTTCCCGCTCCAGGTCAAGTTGCTGCGCTTCCTCCAGGAACAGGTGATCGAGCGCGTCGGCGGCCGCCAGTCCATCCCGGTCGACGTGCGCGTGGTCTCGGCCACCAACATGCAGATCGAGGAGCAGGTGGCCGGTGGGCGCTTCCGCAACGACCTGTACTACCGCCTGAATTCCGTCACCGTGCGCATCCCGCCGCTGCGCGAGCGCCCGGGCGATGCCGGCCTGCTCGCCCGCTTTTTCCTCGCCCGCTTCAACCACGAGTTCGGCCGCAACCTGCGCGGCTTCGCCGACACCGCCATGGCCGCCATCAACGCCCATTCCTGGCCCGGCAACGTGCGCGAGCTGGAAAACCGGATGAAGCGCGCCGTGGTGATGAGCGAGGGCCGCCTGATCGAGGCCACCGACCTCGAGCTGGCCCCGGTCGAGCCCGAGGACGGCGATCTCGACCTGCGCGCCGCGCGCACCCGTGCCGAGTTCGAGGTGTTGCAAAAGGCGATCGCCCGCAGCCGCGGCCGCCTGGCCCACGCCGCCAAGCTGCTCGGTATCAGCCGCCCGACCCTTTACACGCTGCTCGAGGCGCATGGGCTGAGCGTCGAAAGCATCACCAACACACTGCCCGACCCGGACCTGCCCGCCTCAGGGGCCGGTCCAGGACCCAGCCCGGGGGGACCCAACACGGGCTCCCACGGCAACACCGTGCCGCTGCACAACACGGACTGACCCGCCATGATAAAAAAAATCCTTCTCGCCCTGGTGATCCTGGTCGTCCTCGGCGGCGGCGCGGGGGTTGCGTGGTTCAAGTTCATGCGCCCGGCCGATGCCTTCGCAGCCGCCAAGTCGGCCATGGACCGCGGCGACCTGCGCACCGCCCAGATCGAATTGCGCAACACCGTGCGCAGCGACCCGAACAACGCCGAGGCGCATTTCCGCCTGGGCGTCATCCAGATGCGCATGGGCGACCCGGTCTCCGCGGAGCGCAGCCTGCGCCAGTCGCGCGACAACGGCTTCGACCCGCGCCCGATCATCCCGCTTCTGGCCCAAACCTATATGGCGCAGGGCAAGTTCCGCGAATTGCTGCGCGACTTCGCAACCACCAGCGTCGCGCAGGACCAGCTCGGCCCGATCCTGGTGATGCGCGGCACCGCCCACCTGCAGCTCGGCGAGCTCGACCCAGCCTTCGACGCCTTCATCGAGGCCGAGAAGGTCGCCCCCACCGCCATCGAGCCGCTGCTCTCCACCGCCCGCGTGCTGATCTCTCGCCGCGACCTCCAGGGTGCCGAAGTCCGCGTCGATCGCGCGCTGGTCCTCAACGCCAAGTCGCCCGAGGCGCTGGTGATGAAGTCCCAGCTGCTGAACATGCGCGGCGACCGCCGCAACGCCCTCTCCGCCCTCGATTCTGCGGTCCAGCAGGCCCCCGGCATGCTCGCCGCGCGGCTGGAGCGCGCGAACCTCCTGGTGGCCCTCGGCGACGACGGCAAAGCCAAGGAAGACGTCACGGCGGTGCTGCGAACGGAGCCGCGTAGCGCCGGCGCCATCTACCTGCAGGCCGTGCTGGCCGCACGCGCGCGCGAATTCCAGGCCGCCGACGCCTCCCTCACCCAGATCGCCGCCCTGCTGCCCCGCTTCCCGCGCGGCTACTACTTCCTCGGCGTGGTGAAGTTCAACCTTGGCCAGGCCGAGCAGGCGCTCGACGCCGCCCAGAAGTTCGTCGCCCGCAATCCCACCGACCTCGACGGACTGAAGCTCCTCAGCCGCGTCCAGATCGCTGGCCAGAGGCCCGCCGACGCGATCGAGGTGGTCACCAAGGCCACGGCCGGGGGGGTCACCCCCGATGCCGAGCTGCTCGACGTGCTGGCCCGCGCCTACGCCCAGGACGGCCAGCAGGCCAAGGCGCTGGAAACCTACGAGCGCGCCGTCAAGCTCGCCCCCGACAACGCCGATATCATGACCCGCCTCGCCGCGACCCGGCTCGGCATGGGCGATGCCGCCGGGGCCGCCAAGGACCTCGAAGCCTCCCTTGAGATGTCGCCGCTCAAGGTGGACGCCAGCGAGGCCCTGATCGTCGCGGCCCTGGCCTCCGGCGACATCGACCGCGCCGCCGCCGCGCTGGAACGTGTCCGGCAGGCCGGGCTCAAAAGCGAGAACATCGCCGTGCTCGAGGGCCTCGTCCTCTCCGGCCAACTCCGGTTCGACGCCGCCCGCACCGCCTACATCAACGCGCTGCGCGAATACCCCGGCTCCCTGCGCGCCCGCTTCAACCTCGCCCGCCTGGCCAACATGCAGGGCCGGACCGGCGAGGGGGAGCAGTACCTGGGCGAGATCCTGCGCCAGGAGCCGGCGAACGAACAGGCGTTGTCCATGCTGGTCAACAGCTATCTGTCCGACGGTCGCCTTGCCCGCGCCATCGCCGCGACCGAAACCGGGCGCGCCGCCGCTCCGGCCAATGTCGCAGTTGCCGCCCTGCTCGCTGACCTCTACGTGCGCAACAACGAGCCCCGCAAGGCGCTGGAAACCGTCGAGGCCGCACTGAAGGACCTCCAGGTGCCCCCGCCGGTGCTCATCCTCGCCCGCGCCCGCGCCCAGGTGGCCCTCGGCCTGCTGCGAGAAGCGCAGGAAGGCTTCCGCATGATGCTCGCGACCAACCCGGGTGATGCCGGCGCGCGCCGCGCCCTCGTCGAGATCATGCTGCGCGACAACAGCCCCGAGTCCGCCCGCGCTCTGCTGCGCGATGGCCTCTCCGCCAGCCCCGGCCATCCCGCCCTGGTACAGACGCTGATCGGCGTCGACCTGCACGACGGCGGGCCGGAGCGCGCTTTGGCCACCCTGGCCGAACTGCGGCGCGACTCGCGCAACATCGCGGCCTCGCGCGGGCTCAAGGGCGACATCCTGATGACCACCAACCGCTTCGCCGAGGCGGCCGAAGCCTATATGGAGGACCTTCGCGCCCAGCCCCGGCCAGACATCGTGCTGCGCGCCGCCAATGCGCTCAATGCCGCCGGGCGCAGCGCCGACGCCTCGCGCCTGCTCAACGAGTGGCTGGCGACGTCGCCCGACGACATGAACGCACGGATGGCGCTAATCTCCAACGACCTCACCGGCCGCCGCTATCCAGAGGCCGAGAAGCAGCTTGAGACGGTGCTGGTGAAGCAGCCGAACAACGCCATCGCACTGAACAACCTCGCCTGGCTCTACCACCAAAGGAACGACCCCAGGGCCCGCCCCCTGGCCCAGAAGGCGTGGCTGCTGGCCCCCACCGCCCATATCTCCGACACGCTCGGCTGGATCCTGACCACCCAAGGCGAGGCGGTGCTCGCGCTGCCGCTGTTGCGCCAGGCCGCCCGCGAACTGCCCGGGGAGGCCGCGATCCAATACCACCTGGCCATGGCGCTGTCCGAGGCCGGCATCCGCGACGAGGCGGTCGCCATCCTGCGCCCGCTGGTCGCCGGCAGCGCCACCTTCGACGAAAAGGAGGAGGCCGGGCGGCTGCTGGAACGGCTCAGCCGCCGCTGACCGCGCCCCCTCCCACGGTGCCGGCTCTGCCGCGGCTGCTGACCTTCACCTCGCTGTACCCCAACGGCGCACACCCCAACCACGGCATCTTCGTGGAGAACCGGCTGCGCCACCTGATGCACGACACCGGCATTGCAAGCACCGTGCTGGCGCCGACCTGGTGGTTCCCCTCCACCTCGCCCCGCTTCGGCACCTGGGGCGCCTATGCCCGCGTGCCGGCGCGCGAGGAACGGCACGGCATCACCATCCACCATCCGCGCGCCGTCACCGTGCCGAAGCTCGGCATGTACACCGCGCCTTATGCGCTATTCCTCGCCGCGCGGGCCCGTCTGCGCCGGCTGGTCGCCGATGGGCTGCGGTTCGATGCGATCGACGCCCACTACCTCTATCCGGACGGGGTCGCGGCGCTGTGGCTGGCGCGCGCCTTCGGCAAACCGCTCGCCATCACCGCCCGCGGCTCCGACGTCACCGAACTGCCCGACCACGCCATCCCGCGCCGCCTGATCCTGCGCGCAATCCATGGCGCCGATGCCCTGATCGCCGTCAGCGCCGGGCTCAAGGCGCGGCTGGTCGAGCTGGGCGCTCTTGAGGGCAAGGTGACGGTGCTGCGCAACGGCATCGACACCGCGCTGTTCCATCCCGGCCCCTGGCCCATGCCGGAGGGCGCCGTTCTCGACCGCGCCGCCGCCCGCGCCCGCCTCGGCTTCACCCGCCCCACGCTGATCTCGGTCGGCGGGCTGATCCCGCGCAAGCGCCACCACCTGGCGATCGACGCCATGGCGCTGCTGCCCGGCTGGGACCTGGTGATCGTCGGCGCCGGGCCGGAGCACGCATCCCTCACCGCACAAGCCGCCGCGCGCGGCCTGTCCGACCGCGTCCGCCTGCTCGGCCCGCGCCCGCACGCCGACCTGCCCGTGTATTACGGGGCCGCCGACGCGATGGTCCTCGCCTCCTCGCGCGAGGGCTGGGCGAACGTGCTGCTCGAATCGATGGCCTGCGGCACCCCGGTCGTGGCCAGCCGCATCCCCGGCAACCCGGAGGTGGTCCAGCGCCGCGAGGCCGGGCTGATCCTGCGCGAGAACACGGCGGACGGCATCGCCGAGGCGGTGCGCGCCCTGTTCGACCCGCCGCCCGACCGCGCCGCCACAAGCCGCTATGCCGAAGGCTTCGGCTGGCAGGAAACCAGCGCCGGCCAGCTCGCCCTGTTCCGCCGCATCACCGCCCCGGCCGGCTGACCCCGCAGCCTGCAGCGGGCACGTCGTCGCGCCGGCGCGGGCTGGACCTGGGCCGCCGGCTGGCCGATCATGCGCCGGCATGAAATCCGTCCACCGCCCCACGCCCCCGGCCGACGCGGGTGCCGCATGCCGCTGAAGGAGCTGTTCTCCGGCACGCTCTGGGTCGTGGCCGCGCGCTGGGGCATCCGCGCCATCGGCCTGGTCAGCACCGTGGTGCTGGCCCGCCTGCTCACGCCCGCCGATTTCGGCATCATCGCGCTGGCCATGCTGGTCGTCGGATTGATCGAGATATTCAACGAGACCGGCCTGGTGATCTTCATCATCCGCCACCCGGACCCGCAACGCAGCCATTTCGACACCGTCTTCACGTTGCAGCTCATCATCGGCGCGCTGCTCACCGGCGCGATCATGCTGGCCGCCCCCTTCGGCGCCGCCTTCTTTCGCACGCCAGAGATCGAGCCGGTGATCCAGGTGCTTGCCCTGCGCTCCCTGCTGTGGGGCCTGGAGAACCCGGGCATCATCTGGTTCCGCAAGAACATGGTGTTCCGCAAGGACTTCGAGTTCATGGTGGTGACCAAGCTGGTCTCCTTCGTGGTCACCATGGTCGCCGCCGTGCTGCTGCGAAACTACTGGGCGCTGGCCATCGGCATCATCGCCGGCGGCGTCGTCTCCACCATCCAGTCCTACCGCATGCACCCCTACCGCCCACGCCTGAGCCTGGCCGAGACGCGACATGCCTGGAGCTTCTCCACCTGGATGCTGCTGGTGCACATGCTGGAATTCGCCAACACCAAGATCGACGAGGTCGTCATCGGCCGGGTGCGCTCCACCAGCGAGATGGGCTACTACAATGTCGGCTCCGACATCGCCGCCACTCCGGTGCAGGAGCTGGTCTATCCCATGACCCGCGTCTGGGTGCCCGCCTTCGCGCGGCTGGCGCACGACCAGGCGCTGCTGGAACAAACCTATCGCTGGGTGATCTCCGCCGTGGCCATCCTGGCG
>Ga0209702_10004029_pt1 | contig 22096 bp, 17 predicted proteins | sample FRY01_FD_187210 | JGI IMG/M metagenome (GOLD analysis project Ga0209702, IMG submission 187210) | Freshwater microbial communities from Lake Fryxell liftoff mats and glacier meltwater in Antarctica - FRY-01 (SPAdes) (version 2) | ecosystem: Environmental > Aquatic > Freshwater > Ice > Glacier... | reverse complement strand
AAGCGATCTTGATTTACTTACTCATCTACTGAACAAATTCATCAGCTGAGTATTGTTAATTTATTATTTGATTTTTGATGATAGCCAATTATTTCTAAACTCAATTTGCTGCCGGCTAGTATTACTAATTTCTACCAACTCAAGGGTTTCACTTTCCTTAAGGTTCACCATAACATTTTTTAGCTTTCCCTTACTTTCATACTCAAGCGGAATACTTTGGCCGGGTTTATATTTCCTAAGAATTTCATTTAATTGAATAGAATTATCTAATTCTTGATTCCCGACTTTCAAAATATAATCTCCAAAATCGATCCCAGCTTCATAGGCTGCAGTTCCTTTCAAAGTAGCCGCAGAAACTCTGTACTTGTTAACTGTAGAATTCATAGTCAATCTTAGGTTTCCGATACTCGCCTTTCCGGGATCAGCTTTTCGAAGTTCTAATCCGGCATTTGCCAATAGCTTTGCATAATCATTCTTCTCAGTACCATTGATGTACCTACGGAAAAAATCTTCTGCAAAAGCAGCATTTGTCAAATTTCCAAGTAAATTTTGCAGATCTGGGATAGTGTAGGGAATTTCAGTTTTACCATGGCTTTTCCAGAGTGCCTTCATATAATCGTCGAGTGTTAAACTAAATTCTGAACGCAGACGCAGATCTAATCCCATAGCAATAAATGCCCCGTATGTGTAATACGAAGTGAAAGTATTCGCATAGTTATTTCTGTCTATTGAAACTCCGGCATCCACAAAAACAGCTCGGCGGCTCATTTGAATAGCAGAGAAACTTGCTGCACCCGGTGAATTGAATACTCCATTAAGAATTTCGGATAGTACTCCCTTATACTGCTTTTCACTTAAAAAACCAGCCCTCTTTAATATCAAATTCCCATAATATTGAGTAAATCCTTCTGCCAACCAAAGTTCATTGCTCATATTGGCATGAGAAAAATTGAAGGGTTCTAGTGTCTTCGGACGAATCCGTTCTACATTCCAGGCATGAAAAAACTCATGAGAAAAAGTGCCTAGAAGATCTTCCTCATTTCCTGCGATTCCCGATTGAGGATCTGTAATTATAGTCGAATTTCTATGTTCCATGCCATCTCCAGAATTCGACGGGTTCACATCTTGTAAAAAAGTATAAATCCCATGATCAAATTTTGGTAGTTCTCCAAAAACGGCCTTGGCTTCCTTAACCAAGCGCTCAACCATTTTTGCATAATTGGATACAACTTCCTTATTATCAGTGGTATGTGAACTTATTCGGATAATTTGTTCAGTATTGTCAGGATTTCTATCAGTCCAGCTAAATAAATGATGATCGGAGAGTTCAACCGGACTATCCATAAAATAGTTCAAATCGGGTGCTGTAAAAGAGTCCGTATTTTCGGTAGATTTTAACTGAGTGGCTACTTTCCACCGGTACCTGTCCAAATCATTAAATTTAATCCGTATCGGCCGATCTTTCATTGCAGGAATCCACATAAAGGCTGCAGGCATATTCAGGTGGGCATGAGTTTCGTCGATTGCCAGGTAAGTACCATCAACCCAATTGCCGAAAACTGTATAAGTTATTTTAACTGTTCCATCATGGTTATTGACTCTGTAAACATCCCCTTCAGTCTGTTCCAATTCCAGAACACTTCCCTTTCCATTGAATACTTTTACATCGTATATATTTTTACCGAATTCATGGGTTGCATACCTGCCGGGTGAAGAACGGCTCATTCGAAATGTCAGATAACCAGGCGGAACATCCGGAACCAGTAATTCAATCTCCGCCTCATGATGAACCGCATTTGGGAATGAAATTTTATATTGAACTGTTTTCTGGGCAGATAAATTTAGTGCATTCAATAGTATCAGGAACAGAAATATCGTCCTCATTGTATTTATAATTGGTTGCTGTGAAGTTATAAAAAATAGCTTTGCAATGGCAGGTCCTTAATATGTTGTGAGGAATAATAATGCAGTACCGGTTTCAAAACCACTTTCAATGGCCTTCTTCTGCCTGCTTATTCCGGTGCTGACTCTAGTTTCATGTACCCCATCGATCAGGGATATATCCAGATCCTTGGTTTTATCTGAATGATGAATAACTGTATCATCTATGTTCTGTAAAGCCACATCATAAGGGCCTTTATTACTCATTAACTTTACAAAGACAGGCAAACATTCGAAAAGAATAAATAGGAATGCAATAAATGATATAGCCAGATAATTATCCATATCGCGGCTACCATCTTCCTTGTAACTCAGCTGTCCCAAAGCCCTGTTCCTATCGGCAAAACCGGCAACATTGGCCAGACTATCGAGCTGTGTACCGCTAAACATTCTTAGTTGCCTCAGCCCATCAAGTTCCTTCCGATTCGTAAAGAAGGTATCCATCGCCGCAAGTTCCTTACGAAGAAGCTCCAGTCTTAGTTCTTTCTGGATTACAATTGATTCCTTTTGTTTAGCATAGGTACCATAACCGGTTATTCCGGATGTCTGGTTGGTTTTATCTCCAAAAACTTCCTGATTCAGAATGTATCTTGACCGTTTAATGTCTTTTTCCAAAGAATCCTTTTCGATTTTAAAATTCGCAGTTTTGTCCAGTTCTTGTGCATATTTAAGATCAAAGGTGCGGTTCAGGGTATCAATTCTTGCACGCTGCTGGTTCAGGTAGCTAGTTTTTAACTGTTGCCGGATCTCCTTATCGAATATTTTGAGCTCCAGAGGTCTTGAAATAATAATTCCAATCATTATTGCCAAAAGTATTCTAGGAGTAGCCTGTAGTATCTGTTGCCCGGTTGTGCCGCTTTTACTGATACTAGAAACTATATAACGGTCCATATTGAAAATAGCGAGTCCCCATATTATTCCGAAAAGGAAAGCGAAGGTAACGGCAGTCTCAGTTCCTGCAAAAACAAAATACATGGCATAACCCCCAGAGAGCGAAGCGAACAGAGCAGTAAAAAAAATAGTAGCACCTATGCCAACGTATTTATTATGTTCGGTAGGATATTTCAGAAGGGTGTCTCTATGTGCTCCCGAACAGAACCAAAAGAAATCAGTCAGCTTTTTCATTACCAACTTTGACGCTCGGAAAGTCAATATGTTACAGAATTCAGTCTATTTTTAGGGCAAATTCTTAAGATTGGCTTATTCAATAATATTTAAGAAAATCGTACCTTTACACTATATAATTAAAGCAATATGAATGAAATTACAGTACAAGAGTTAAAGGAAAAAATCGACAAGAATGAAGATTTTCAACTCATTGATGTTCGCGAGACTTTTGAGTATGAGATGTCAAATTTGAACGGCTTGAACATACCATTAGCAGGCGTTATTCTGGAAGCTTCCAAAATCAGTAAAGATAAACCTGTCATCATTCAATGCCGTAGTGGTGCAAGAAGTGCTGCAGCTTTGAATCAGCTTGAACAACAATTAGGATATACTAACCTTTATAATCTTAAAGGTGGTATTCTTGCTTGGAAAGCTGAATTTGAGCCAGATATGCAGGTATATTAAACCGACATGCTAAAAAAAATCTTATTAAATATTTTCCTGAACGTAGCTATTATTGTTTTGGGGATGTGTATCGCTTGGGCAGTAAAAAACTCGTTCTATATCTATGTATTTGCCGGTCTACCGCCACTTGCCATGCTGATCTATCTTAAATTCAGGCTGGTTAAGAGTGTCAGAAGTTTAACCAAGAAAACTCAGAATTAATCCGGAAAAAACTCAGAACTTGATTAGGCCCAATCCCGGGGCATCTGATAAGACCCATTTCCCATCTATAAATTCAGGGTCTTTATAGGGATTATTGCTGGTTAAGAAAGGCCCATCCAGATCTGCCCAGTCGCACAAAGGAGCCAGAGCTGCAGCGGCAAGTGTACCGCAACTGGTTTCGCTCATACAGCCGATCATAGTTTTCAATCCCAGTTCTTTTGCTTTCATAATCATTCGAAAACCTTCGTGCATACCTGCACTTTTCATCAGCTTCATATTGATGCCATGATAAACTCCTTTAGCTTTTTCAACATCTGCGAAGCGCTGTACAGATTCATCACCAACAATTGCAACAGGACTTCTTTCGGTGATCCAAGCATTGGAATCAAGATCATCTTTGGCCATAGGCTGTTCAATCAAAACTACACCCTGTTCATGTAGCCATAACACCATATCAAGTCCTTGTTGCCTATCGGTCCAACCCTGATTAGCATCCACATATAAAGGCTTATCTGTAGCTGATCGTATAGTATTAATCAGTTCCTTATCATTATCTCTCCCAAGTTTTACTTTAACGATATGGCAATCTTCACCTTCTTTGATCTTGCGAAGCAAAACTTCAGAGGTATCAATGCCAAGCGTATAGGAAGTTGGGGGCATTTTTAAAGGTTCTGAATTAAAGTACTTATAACAGGCCTTTTGTTCCATTTTACCTCGCAGGTCATGCAAAGCAATATCTATAGCCGCTTTAATATTTGGATTTCCGGGGGCTATGTCATCTAGATAAGAAATCAGTTCATCAAAATTGAAAGGTGTTTTTAGCCATGAGAGATCAACTTTTGATATAAAAGCTGTCGCAGTTTCAATATTCTCACCCATATATGGCACCATAGATGCTTCTCCATATCCGGTAAACCCTTCATGGCTGATCTCCATCAGCATGATTGGAGTAGAGGTTCTTGAAAATTTTGCGATTGTGAAAGGGTGCCGCAGATTGAGCTCAAAGGGTTTGTAGCTGATCTTCATAATAATAAATTAAGAAGACGAAATAACAGAAATTTAAACAAGAAAGAGATATTTAAAATATAAATTCATTGAAAATTAATTAGTGAACGAGTAGCTGGTTTAACTTGACAGAATATTAAATTTAAAGTCTAAAAAATTCAGAATTATAATCCAAGCATATGGAAAAAATAAAAATATCAACTGCACAGTTTGAGAATAAAAGTGGCAATAAGACCTATAATTTATCAGTAATTGAAAAACTTGCCGGAGAGGCAGCAACTGCAGCCTCAAAAGTAATTGCCTTTCATGAATGCTCAATTACCGGATACTCATTTGCCAAGAAGCTTACACGAGAACAAATGCTCGATCTGGCTGAGCTCATTCCTGATGGACCTAGCATATTGCGGTTGACTGGAATTGCAGAAAAATTTGACATAACAATACTAGCCGGACTTTTTGAGAAAGATGTTGAAGGGAATTTATTCAATGCCTATGTTTGCGTTGACAAAAACGGACTATTGGCAAAGCACAGAAAATTACATCCCTTTATAAATTCATATTTAAGTCCCGGTAACAGTTATACCATATTTGACCTTCATGGATGGAAATGCGGCATTTTAATTTGCTATGATAATAATGTAATCGAAAATGTGAGGGCAACGGTATTGCTCGGTGCCGATATCATCTTTATGCCCCATGTAACCATGTGCACTCCCTCTACCCGCCCCGGTGCAGGTTTTGTAGATCCTCAGTTATGGTATAATCGCGAAAATGATCCAACCTCCCTTCGCCTTGAATTTGATGGAATGAAAGGAAGAGAATGGCTGATGAAATGGTTGCCTTCCAGAGCTTATGATAATGGAATTTATGCAGTTTTCTCCAACCCAATAGGTATGGACGATGATCAGCTAAAAAATGGATGTTCAATGATCATCGACCCATTTGGGGATATTCTTGCTGAGTGCCGGACTTTTGAAGACTCATTTGTTAGCACGACGATAATACCCGAAAAACTTAAACAGGCAGGTGGCTTCCGTTATAAAAAGGCGAGAAGACCGGATCTATATCGTAAAATACTGGGTCAAGAGCACCAACCCGAATTAAATGTAGTTTGGCTTAATTCTGAAGAAGAGAAAATCAATTAATCTATCCAAATATTCAGATCCGGATCATTCAGGATGAAGGAAGATAATTTCAATTATGAGAATTTGTGGGCAAAAGATAATTAGTCATCTTTTCCAAAAAAAACTATCAGAAAACTTTTGAAAAATTTATAGTTATGCTGGCAGATCTATAGAATCTGCTTACGACGATCACTTCGCTAATTAAGAACGAAAAGGATTAGAAACCCAAGAGCAGGTGATAGTTATTCTTATCATTAAACATGGAATTGGCAAGAAAGTTGTACTTATAACTTAGTCTAGAGTGTGAGGCAAATTTGATCAACTTAGGATATTACCGATTTCAATTACTGAGTGCAATTGAACAATTTCAAAATGTAAATTTTGTATTGGTTGAGCCCGATGAAAATCCAGAAGCAATACTAAATATTACTATAGAAAATTTTATGCTCTGGCCAAGAGATGAGCGGCTTTCCAGAAGGCGGGTAAGCCGGAATATAGTTGCTGGTACCGATTCAAACGGGAAGCCTGTTTACCAGACAGTTACAGCAATCGTGGATATTGTTCAGATTCAGCAAAGAACGAATGCAAGGTTTAAAACATCTTTGTCAATTAAGGCAGAAACTCCGGTAAAATTTCAGAAAACCTTTACTGCCAACTATAATTATGTGAATACCTTTATAGATAATATTCAAGGCGATATGCGGGCTGTGGATCCTTCCCTCAGTATGTCAAGAGGAATGGTAAATGAACTTACAGAAGATGATTATATTCTGATTTTGTCAAAACAGGAAATGGTTCGTCGCATAGCCGATGAAATCCGAAAATTTTACGATTCGAAAACTAAAGTACCTAAATAAAATAAGGGGGTTTACTACCTTTGCCAACCATGGCAGTTCAAGTATATAAACCTTTCGAACATTTAAACTTCAGTAAGCAATTCTGCTTCCTGAGCGGCGAAAAACTTCAATCGGTTGAAGAGCAGATTACTGTATTTCCACTTTGGCTAATGCATGAATATGATCTTCAGGATAAGCCATTCAAACTTCTCGATGAAAGTATGTCGACTTACAGCGACATGAAACTGCCATGCTCAGGAAAAATATATGATCAGGCTATAGAGCCTTTGGAAGAAGAAATAAAAAGCGCGTTTTTATCAGGTTACGATTCAGTTAAAGAAATTCCTGAATTAAGATTGTTTCAATGGATTGCCAAAATGGTTTATGGTATCCTTTTCAATGAAATCCGCATCGGTATGATGCAACAAAAAACTAATAATGAGGAGTTTGTCCTCTCGCAATCACTCTTGCACAAATTCAGTAACCTACACCTCATGCTTCAGTCATTGAATCAGCCTGTAATTTTTGAAGGTAATAATCCCTGGAGCATCCGCGTATTCAGGCTTGAGAGCAGCCAAGACCTATTCAACTACCGTGATGAGATCAACACCCTCACTTTCTCTTTAGGAATGAAAGATTTTGGAATCATTGCCTGCCTGCAGGATAATGGTACAAATGCGATCTATCACAAAGAAATTCTTTCAAAACTAAGTGGTAAATCAATACATCCTGCACAGTTAGAGGAAGTATTCGCCCGGTTTTTCTATTCCAATTACTTGTTTAACCGCTTACCGGAATATAATATCATGCCGACTGAAGAGGCAATCTATATTGAGGCTATGCCCTTGCAGGGCATGAGTAATAAACCATTATTCGATTTTTGGCAAAACAAAACCTATGCTCAGGTACTTGAAAATTTCTGGAAGCCGTGGGGTATTCTCTTATTTGAGATTCTGAAAGATCCAGAAAATCCCCTGAGCTTTTTGTTGAATAAAAATATGGAAATTATTCCAGCCGAATCGGTTGAATTGCCATCTTAAGGCTCTGTTTATTTAATAACCTGAGATTCGATATAAAATCTTGCTGGGGTATTTTGAATAGAATAATTTTCATTCGTTTTAGAAAGCAAGGTCTGTGCTTCTTCGGTCGCGCCTTCCCGTGTTCTGCCGTTTTTTTGCAGCACATTTAAAAGATATCATGAAATTCAATTGCAAAAAGGTACAGCTGCCACCCGGGTTTATTTCATATGGCTTTGGTCCTTTTGTCGGGCTGCCACTCCCTATGAAATACTGCTTTGGGTAAAATAAACCTTGCCGCAGGAGGTAGCTTCCGGCTGCTGGTAATTTGAAACGGAACGCGATTTTTTGCCGGAACTAACCGAAGGAAAGGGCTGAACCGACCTATAATACACGGGTATTGCTTTCAATAATTAAATTAATTGGATCAAGAGCCTTGTCTGGCCAGTTTTAACCGATTAGTTTAACCTTCCTTATGTCGAATCTCAGATTATCAGGTTTTAAGATAATTTTTACCCTTCCACAAAACTCAGGCTGTTAACTGATTGATAAAATAACCTGCGATATCTGGATAGTAAATAATTGTAAAGAGGATTCCGGTAAGCGCCCCATAAAAGTGAGCATCGTGGTTAATTGAATCTCTTGAGTTGCGCGAGGCATAAACACAATAGCCAAGAAAAAGGAATCCGTATAAAACAGCTGGAATTGGAATTGGAATAGGGAAGATTATCATTTTATTCATTGGATAGAATAAAATATAACTAAATAGTACAGCACAAACAGCTCCCGAAGCACCCAGACTATTATACCAGAAATGCTCTTTATGTTTAAAAATGGAGCTAATATCACTCAGAATAATACTAACGAGATATAGTAAGCCAAACTGAAAATGACCCCAACTACTTAGAGAAACAAAGGTTTTTTCAAGCGTGAAGGCGAAAAAATAATAAGATAACATATTAACAAGCAGGTGAGGCCAGTCTTTATGAATAAGTCCGCTGGTAACCAAACTATACAATCGGCGCCCTCTGCTCACACTATATGGATGAAGCATAAATTTTCCGTATACCTCAGCATTCGAAAAAGCATAAATACTGGTTACAATCGTGAAAATAAAAATTATAGTTGCAACAGGGGTATCGTTTATATAGCTCTCCATTAATTTAGTTCAATTGTAGTAGGCCTAATTATATGTCCTACCGGGTATCTCAAATGTGTTTTTTCGTAATATTTTGAATTTCTATAAACCCAATCGAGTTGTGATGATGGGCTTTGTAGTGATCCGGGATTATTTTTCTTTTCAGCTTCAAATCTGGCCAAAATTTCAGGATCATGCTTTACAATTTGGGCTGCTTCGTCTTCAAAAACATAATCGGAGAAATGTTCCTTTTGGCCTAGTATAGAATCAAAGAAATTCCAAGCAAAGAACGAATCTACCCCCTGAGGTTCAAGGGTTTCGACTATGTATCTGTTCCGAATCTGGTCGGTATATATGATATAATCACCTTTATAGTATTTAATTCTTTGATTTTCAGCTCTCAGTTTGACCTTTGAATGAAGATAATGCCCTTCAAATGGCTTGCTAACAGTATTATAATCTTCGATATAATACATTTCCGATTCGATCTCTGAATCTGCGGCAAGCTGTTTCATTTGTACACCATTTAGTTGCATCAAATCAATTATCTTTTGCCAAGATTGCGGAATAATATAGGCAAGAGGTTTCTTTACTATCTCGGATGGTAAATAATGGTCAAAAACGCGAATATCTTTTTCATAAGGCTTGTTCTGATCATAATAGAGCCTTGGCAAACCGCTAAGCTCACTATTTTTATATTTAGCCTCATAGCCCTTGAACTTGAAAAGAGAAAAACTCTTATCGTCCAGAGTCCATTGAAGGGGAAATAAAACCTGTGCCCTGACATCTGCATCAGCTTTCTGCTTATTTTTGGCAATCAAATCCGCATCTCGTACTATAATTTCAATCACATGCTCCATCAACTTATAGGTTCCATCAACACGCTGATAGTAGGGCTTGAGCATATGGGTTTCGGGCATAAAACCAATGGTATTATGCAAAGCAGCGTATCCTGTAGAATATCGGGCTGTCTCCAAAAAACCTGTAATTCCCGAATCAGGAGTCTCCTCAATGCTATTTACATATGGGGTCATCTCGAATTTTGAAGCCTTCATCTTTTTATAGAGATCAGGCAGCATACGGCTACTCAAGTATTCAGAAAGTATGGGGTTCAATTTATCTTTTTGGGAAGGGATAAGGGTCATTATATATTGATAATCAGCTCCATTACTTGTATGATTATCGATAAATACTTCCGGCTGCCAGGTATTAAAGGTCATTTGAAAAACCCTTGAATTCTTTGAATCGCCTTTGATAAAATCCCTGTTTAGATCAAGATTCTGATAATTTCCTCTAAAACCATAAGACTCAGGACCATTCTGATTTACTCTAGAGTTCCCTCTGTTCAGCATTCCATCAATATTATAAACCGGAATGATACAGATCACCACATTTTTGGGAATTGAATTCTTCTCAAGCATGTCACGTACAAGCATCATACTGGCATCTATCCCTTCAGGTTCACCCGGATGAATACCATTATTGATCAGCAGAATTCTTTTATTTTGCTTCCTGATTTCGACGGGATCAAAGATTTTATCCCTTGAAAGAACGATCAGATTTATTGGTTTCCCGATATCACTTTGCCCGCAATCGAAAATTCGCATCTGCTCATACTTATTATCCAAAACCTGGTAATAATCAATTAGTTCCTGATAAGTTGCAGTTAATCCTTTATTTTTTTCAAAAGGGCTTATCTGTGCATTTGCCATAATAACACCATGAATTAAAAATAATATAAGACAGAACCTCCTAATCATACCTGGGTGACAAATATAGGATCAATGCCCAAGCTTATCGATAAGATCTGCAAGATTCCTGTCCTTTTCTGTAACTTTATTACCGTCATCATGAGAGCTTAATTTGATAGTAACCCTGTTATATGAATTAGACCAATCCGGATGATGTCCTGATTTTTCGGCAAGAAGGGCAACCTTATTCATGAAAGCCCATGCTGCAATAAAATCCTTAAAGATGAATTCCTTTTTAAGGTACTCCCCTTCATTCCCAATATCTTTTACTACTTTCCAATTCATAATTAAATCTTAAAATCGTTTATTTTTTGCTAAGCTTTTTAAAATCAGACTATAAGAATGATCGATCATTTCCTTTAATTGTAAATCGCTTAATCGACCATTCATAAAAACCGTATTCCAGTGCATTTTATTCATATGGTACCCCGGCTGTACTTCATTATATTCTTCGCGAAGCGATACTGTTCTTTCAGGATCACACTTCACATTGAAACGATCAGGCTGATCAAGTCCGCAAAGCAGGAAGATTTTGCCTGATAATTTGAACACCAAAGTATCTTCACCAAAAGGAAAGGATTCTGTAACACCAAGCTTTAAAAGGCAATAATCTCTTAAACTTTCAATATTCATTTCAGGGGTTTTTGCTTCTGATATTCATGAGTATTCTAAAAGACAATCATTTCAACTTTATGGCAGCTAATGTTTAATTTCGCGAACCCAATTATAAAATTAAACAAAAATGACCTTAAGCGAAAATATAAGCTATACTGTTACAAAACGATTTTTAAGATATACTGCAATAGATACGCAATCTGATCCTTTATCATTAAGCTGCCCTTCTACAGAAAAGCAAAAAAATCTTGGGACATTATTGGTCAGGGAATTACTGGGAATGGGTTTGAAAGATGCCCATTTAGATCAATACGGGTATGTTTATGCCAGTATTCCGGGAAATACTAAGAAAAAGGTGCCTATCATTTGTTTCTGCTCACATATGGATACTTCTCCCGATTGCAGTGGCGAGAACGTAAAAGCTATTATCCATGAGAATTACCAGGGTCAAGATATCGTCCTTCCTGATGACCAAAATCAGATAATCCGTATGAAAGATCACCCGGATCTGAAAGATCAGATTGGAAATGATCTCATCACTGCCAGCGGAACAACACTATTAGGAGCAGACAACAAAGCCGGAATTGCAGAAATTATGGATGCAGCAAATTTCCTAATTTCTCATCCAGAATATAAACATGGTGAAATTAAGATTCTCTTTACACCGGATGAGGAAATTGGTAGGGGAGTTGACAAAGTGGATCTTAAAAAACTTGGGGCTGATTTCGCTTATACAATCGACGGCGAAACCCTTGGTTCAATTGAGAATGAAACCTTCTCAGCAGATGGCGTTAAGCTAATTATTCATGGAGTGAGTGCTCATCCGGGATTTGCAAAAAACAAAATGGAAAGTGCCATAAAGATAGCTTCAGAGATTTTGTCAGCATTGCCAAAAGAATATCTGTCGCCAGAAAGCAGCTCAAACAAAGAAGGTTTCATACACCCCGTTTCTATCAACGGTTCGGTAGAACAGGTAAATATTGAATTCATCATCCGTGATTTTAGTACTGAATTATTAAAAAGTCATGAGTCAATTCTGGAACAAATTGTCCGGAAAGTTTTGATTTCTTATCCCGGGTCAGGATATGATTTTATAGTGGAAGAACAATACCGAAATATGAAATCGGTGCTTGATCTGCACCCACAGATAATTCAATCAGGAATAGAAGCTATTGAACGGAGCGGATTAACAGCCAAGCTACAAAGCATCAGAGGGGGAACAGATGGTTCAAGGCTATCATTTATGGGACTACCTTGCCCCAATTTATTTGCCGGAGAGCATGCTTTTCATGGAAAACAGGAATGGGTATCTGTGCAGGATATGCAAAAAGCTGTTCAAACCATAATTAATTTGGTATTGGTTTTGGAGGAGAAAAGCTAAACCGGCATAAACTTCAAGAATAAGATCTTAACCTAGTTTAACAACCCTGCTGACCGCTGGGATTGTCTTTGTAGTTTCAGAATATTGAATAATCGTATATAATAACAATTGTAATGAAATCATTACTTAACCCAATTAAACCTTTATCACACATTTAGTCTATAAACCGTATGAAGACCGAAATCAAAAAAATTTTAATTCTCTCATTATCCATATTGATTTTCAGTTCAATGTCTGCTCGCTCGCAGAAAAAAGCAGAACTGATTACATCTTTATGGGCTGATAAACTAATACTTATTGATGGTCATCTTAATGATTGGAATGATAGTCTGACTCTGTATAACGATGCCACAAAACTTTACTACAATATAGCCAATGATGATGAGAACATCTATCTGGCAATAAAAAATGGCTCTCAACAAAGTTTAACCAGAATTCTTGCTAGAGGAATAAGCTTCACAGCCAATATTGAAGGCAATAAAAAAATTCCTACAATGATAACCTTTCCTGTTCTCGATCGAACTCCAGGAAAAAAACTAAATGAAACAGAGCGTCCTGAGCCGGAAGAGATACAAAAGCGCATTCTTGAAAGAATCAAAGAAATCAGAGTAGACGGATTCAAAGAAATTGTTGACGGCGGTATCTCACTTTACAATACCTATGGGATAAAAGCTGCAGCAGCGTTTGATTCAAAAAATAACCTGATTCAAGAGATTGTAATACCCATCCGCTTACTAGGTATTGAGCCCGGCAGAACTGAGCCTATAACTTATGGCATACGGATTAATGGTTTTCAGGGACCTTCAGCTGTCCAACAAAGGGATATGAATGCTTTTGATGATATGTATGGGGGAGGATTCGGTGGCAGAAACAATGGAAGATATGGTAGAAACTTTGATGGAATGTACGGTAGGATGCCTTCCAGAAATTTCCCTACTGCCAGAATAGTCACATCGACAGAGTTTTTTATAAAAAGCACCTTGGCTGTGAAAAAATAAATAATCCCCGAACAAGAATTGCCTTAGGCAATACAAACAATTCTTAGCCAAATACAATTAAACATGAAAAAACTGTTACCCTTAAACAAAGGGTTTTTATATAAAGACGGTGAGACAGAAATCAAATTAGACCCGATAATCCTGAAAGTAGAAAGTAGAATGCTTTTTATAATTTCTCTAAACCATTCCGGGAAAAGAAATATGTGTTTTCATTCAACGGTTCAGCCAATTACATTAATAACATTTCATACACCGATAATGGAAAGAATACAGGTAAAAACTGGATCTTTTCACAAGGCCTAGCTATGCAGATCAACCCTGACAAGAATTTTGAATTCAATCCGGGATTGAGATACAGCTCAAATACAAACACGAATGATGCCATTACCAATAACAATACAAAGGTTTCAACCTATTCTCTGAATTTTAATAACAAGATTTTCTTCCTTAAATCTTGGCTTGTTGGTTCGGAAATAAGTAAATCATTTAATAATGGATATAGTAGTTCATTGGGCGGTTACGGCTAACATTATTACTGACAGCCAAAACAATCGCTTATCAAGATATTTCATGCTAAGCTTTACCATGAGATACAAAAATTTAGCGGAAAACAAACTGATCAGCAGGAAATGACCCCGAGTATGAGACCAGGTATGGGTGGACCGGGTATGAGACCGGGAAGCGGTCAGGGTAATTTCTGATAATTTCATAAAGCTGCTTCAGACCGGGCAGCTTTTTTTTAAACATTTTTTAATTCAGGAATTTATATATTAGAAATAGAAAAAAATCTAATATGGAAAGAAGAAAATTTATCTCTAAGGGGTTGGTAGCAGGCGCAATAATACCGGCGACATATGCCACCCTGCTGGCTACAGAAGCTCAAGCTGCTGAAAATACCCCTCAAACGGAAGCCGAAGGGAATAAAGTAGCTGAAGATGATGGTATTATTATCGAAAGAAGCGTAACCGGAAGGCCCCACGAGGGAAAAGTTTTGGCAGTAATTCAACCACATGTTGATGACTGCACATTATTTGCAGGCGGTGCTATCGCAAAACTAATTAGTGAAGGTTATACCGGTTATCTAATCAGAACCACCAATGATGATGCTGCAGGTGGCGGAACTGATGGTGACAGGGTTCTGAACAATGAGAGAGACAATGATAAAGTAGCCAAAGTTTTAGGACTAAAGAAAGTATATAATCTCGGTTATCGTAACCATCGTATGGATGAATACAATACTCAAGAAATAAAAGGCAGACTAATTTTCCTGTTCAGACTTTTGAAAGTTGATACCATTTTTAGTTATGATCCCTGGGGACATTACGAAGAAAATCCTGATCATTACGTAACTGCTCAGGCGGTTGAAGCTGCAAGATGGATGTCGGGCAGTGTCGATTACCCCGAACAACTAGATACAGTTAAACCCCACGGAGTAAATGAGCGGTATTACTTTGCGAGAGGCCCTCAATTGGTAAATCGTATTGTGGATATTTCAAAACATATTGATAAGAAAGTAGAAAGTAATGTGGTTATCACTACACAGGGCCCAGGAGGTAATGCAGGTTCAAGTATCAGAAAGAATTTAGCAGAAAAAGGCAAGAAATTGCCAATACTAGGCGAAACTGATGAATCTGCAGATTTTAATTATGTAAAACACTTTGTGCTTGACAAAGATTCTTTAACTCAAAGAGGTACTCCTTCAGACCGGGAAGTAGGTAAGAAGTACGGACTTGAATGGGCAGAAGCCTACCACTATATTGGTAATCCGATTTCAGTATTACCTGACTATATTGAGAAAAATGCTGTTCCTAAATAGTTCAAAAATAAATTAGATCATGACCTAAATTCTATCATGAAAAGCGATCAATATAATTTAGTATTCGTAACTTCTTAAAAAGAATATTCATCGGAATAATAATCTTAAACAAATGACCCCCAAACTCATACTTTCTATATTTATCGGTACATTTTTCATTAACCCAGGAATAGTTAATGCGCAACCCAAAAAACCAAATATTATCCTTATTTATATTGATGATTTAGGCTACGGTGATATCGGAATAACGGGGGCGACTGCCTATCAGACACCAAATTTCAATCAATTACAAAAAGAAGGTGTATTCTTTACCCAATACTACTCGCCCCAAGCAGTTTGCACTGCATCACGTGCAGGCCTTCTTACCGGTACATATCCAAACAGGATCGGCCTTTTTGGTGCATTGAATCATTTGTCTAAAACGGGACTAAACCAAGATGAGCAGACGATTCCTGAATTATTAAAGAATAAAGGTTATAAAACTGCTGCATACGGTAAATGGCACCTTGGTCATTTACCTGAATTTCTTCCATTAAAACATGGATTTGACCAATTCTATGGGATACCCTATTCAAATGACATGTGGTCTAATAACCCCTTCATAAAAAATTATTATCCACCCCTACCACTTATCGAAAATGAAACTACAGTAGAAACCAATCCTGACCAAAGTCAGTTCACAACCCGATTCACTGAAAAAAGCCTCAGTTTCATCGAAAAAAATAAAGCAAGTCCTTTCTTTCTTTATTTAGCCCATCCTATGCCACATGTCCCTTTATTCGTTTCTGATAAATTCAAAGGCAAATCAAAGCAAGGTCTTTACGGTGATGTGATCATGGAGTTGGATTGGAGTATCGGACAAATTAGAAATAAGTTGAAGGAACTGAAATTAGAGGAAAATACCCTACTTATCGTAACCTCAGACAACGGACCATGGATTAATTATGGCAATCATGCAGGGAGCACTGGTGGACTGAGAGAGGGAAAAGGAACATCTTTTGAAGGCGGACAAAGAGTGCCATGCTTAATGGCATGGAAAGGTGTTATTCCAAGTGGCATTATTTGCAATAATCTAGCATCTTCAATTGATCTCCTCCCTACAATTGCTTCAATAACAGGTGGCGAACTTTCTGGGAGAAAGATTGATGGAGTAAATATTTATCAACTGATGAAAGGCGACTTCAGTCAGAATCCACGGGATCACTTTTTATATTATTACCGAAAGAACAGTCTTGAAGCCATTAGAAAAGGTAATTGGAAATTAGTTCTACCACATCATAGCAGATCTTATGAAGGATTTAAACCGGGAATTGATGGATTACCGGGTCAAGTGAATGATAATTATTTTGTTGAAGGAGGACTATATGATCTTAGAAGAGATCCCGGAGAAAGATATAATGTGAGAGGGGAATATCCTGAAATTGAGGCTGAACTTTTAAAAATTGCTGCCGCAGCAAGAGAAGACTTAGGGGATGATTTGACCAAAAATCCGGGAAAAAACAGAAGGCTTGCTTCGGTGAACCAATAAACCTATTATCAGTATTTTAATATTATATGCAATAAAATCAAATGTATAATCCTATCAAAAAAGCGAGAATTCAACTCCTTTTTCTATTTCTCTCCATATATCTGTTTGATTCTGCTTTGGCGCAGCCAAGAATTCATCCTTTTAATCCTTTACCTGAACAATGGGATGAAGCCATTCCTCTTGGCAATGGCATGCTTGGTTCACTGGTTTGGAAGAAAAACAACGTTTTACGCTTTGCTCTTGATCGAGCCGATTTATGGGACAGCCGACCGATGAAAGGACTTCACAGAGAAGAATTTAGCTATCAATGGATCGTCAATCAAAGGCTTAATAATGATTATAAACCAGTACAGGAATATTTTGATCATCCATATGATAAGGAACCCGCTCCAACAAAGATTCCCGGAGCAGCAATTGAGTTCAATTTTACAAAAGAACTTAGCCTTTCGGATGCTAAATTAAACCTCAATGAAGCTACTTCCGAGATCAGTTGGAAGAACGGTACCCGACTGACCTCCTACGTTCATGCCTTAGATCCTGTGGGATGGTTCAGGTTTGAGAACCTTGCGAAAGATTTTGATATTGAATTGATTCCACCAGCTTATCAAGCTGCGGTCAAGATCAGCGGTGATCCAGTTGGAGGAGATGATCTTGGACGTTTGGGATATGAACAAGGTAGTATAGATAGAAAAACCAATAGTATAAGCTATCACCAAAAAGGCTGGGGCGGATTCTCCTATGACGTAATAGTAGTTTGGAAAAAGATAGATGCAAAAACTGTAGAAGGGATCTGGACTATCCGAAGTAATCCTGATGTTTTCAAAAAAAATTTAGATTTAATAAGTCTGCAGCAAAAACTGAAGACAGGTTATGTTGAGAATAGGAAAAGTCATTTGGCATGGTGGACAAAGTTTTGGGCCAAATCGGATCTTCATATTCCTGATCAAATACTCCAACATCAATGGGAAATGGAGCAGTATAAATTTGGATCTACGGCCCGCCAAAATGCACCACCTATTTCTTTGCAGGCTATCTGGTCTGCTGATAATGGACGAATACCTCCTTGGAAAGGAGATTTTCATCATGACTTGAATACCCAGCTAAGCTATTGGCCTTCCTATAGTGCCAATCACCTTGAAGAAGCAATGGGCTACCTGGATCACTTTGAAGCTAATAAGGAGAACTATAAACGATATACCAAATTATTCTTTGGCAAAGAAGGAATCGCAGTACCCGGAGTAACTACCCTCGATGGGACCGAAATGGGGGGATGGATCCAATACTCGCTTTCTCCAACAGTCTCTGCCTGGATCTCCCAGCATTATTACCTGCAATGGCGTTACACTATGGATAGAGATTTTCTTAAAAACAAAGCCTATCCATGGATTAAATCCACAGCTACTTTTCTAGAACAAATTTCAGTATTGGATGCGGGAACAGGCAAGCGTAAACTTGTAATTAGTTCTAGCCCGGAGATTAATGATAACAAAAGTAGTGCCTGGTTTACCCAAACAACAAATTACGACCTATCACTCCTGAAGTTTAATTTCAAAACAGCAGCTGAACTGGCAAGAGAATTAAACTTGCAAGAAGAAGCTGAACATTGGGATAAAATAAATGAGCAATTGCCCGAACTTGCTATTTCAAAAAACAATGAATTGATGATATCTCCTGATTTTCCATACAGCGAATCTCATCGTCATTTTTCAAATACGATGGCCATACACCCATTGGGTTTGATTAAATGGGAAGATTCTGATGAGGCAAAAAATATAATCCGGTCGAGTATTAAATTATTAGATGATATTGGTCCAAAATTATGGTGCGGATATTCATACGCATGGCTGGGCAATCTCAAAGCGAGAGCAAAAGATGGAGAAGGCGCTGCAAAAGCATTAACCATTTTCTCAACTGCATTCTGTTCAACTAACAGCTTCCATTTAAATGGAGACCAGACAAAATCCGGCTACTCCGATTTTGTTTATCGTCCCTTTACTCTGGAGGGAAATTTTGCTTTCGCTGCCGGAATACAGGAAATGTTGATCCAGTCTCATGCAGGCTTTCTGGAGGTATTTCCTGCAATCCCTGTAGGCTGGAAAAATTTATCATTTAGGACATTGAGAGCTGAAGGCGCTTTCTTGGTAAGCGCAGAGAAAAGGAATGGAAAAGTTATTTCACTCAGTATCCTATCCGAAAAAGGCGGAAGTCTTAAAGTAAAATCACCTTTTGGTAAGTTTGAGCAAAAGATCAGCGGGAAAGTAAAAATAAGAGAATCTGAACTAGGTTTTATGCAGATAGAATTTGAGCCTAACAGTAGAATTGCATTAAAATCCCTTTAATATTGACAGAATTATTAGTGCAGAATGGAAATGATTAAGGGCGCCATATTTATTTATGGCGCCCTTAATCATTTATTTAAATTACAAAATTCAGTGCAGATTTACTTGAACTTAGAAAAGTCCATTGGCTTCATATATACAGATTCCACCTTTTCAACCAATTTACCGTTAACTTCAGATGCTGTGCTGGCTTTTATCCATTCTGGATCTTTACGGAAATTTTGCCAAGCCAATTTGCCTGCCTCTTCATTTTCATATGCAAGAAAATACAAAAGTTTTGCTTGAACAGCTGGATCTTTTTCTATAGTCGTAAAATAAGCTATATTCTGCATCCCATTGTTTTTGAAAATCTTCATTGTATGATCTCTGAATCTGGATTCAAGATTCTGAAGTTTCTCAGGCATTGCAGCGTAAATACGCATTTCGAAAGTACGCATTGCCGATCCTTTTGAAGGTTTAATTTTAGGTGAAAAATCGGTCGCCTTAAGAAAATAAATATTGGCTCTTGCAATTAATTTTCCATTTTCTTCAGATTTTTTCGCAGCTTCCTGCCATTGCGGATCTTTTCCGAAATCATTCCAGGATGCATCTCTGGCTTCCTTGCTTGGGTATGCCATCAGATAATAGAATGCATTATCAGGATTTTTAGTTGGCACCCAATAACCCAAACCGTCAATTCCGTGCTTTTTAAACAGGGGTACTGTATGATCCCTGAATCGGTCAATTAAAGCATCTAATTTACCCGGATTACAATAATATACTCTCAATTCAAAATAACGATTGTCTACCTTTTTAGCAAAACTCAGTTGGGAAACCAGTAGAAAACAAATAATTAATAATTTTTTCATGCTTGATAAGGAAATAAAAGATAATACATATTAAGGTTTAATTTTTATGGTCTTAGCGGAAATTTCCCGCTTTACAATGTTTTGTGGTCCCGGCGGGAATCGAACCCACATCTAAAGTTTAGGAAACTTCTATTCTATCCGTTGAACTACGGGACCTGATATTACCTTACCACACTGCCATTATTTATTACTGCCGAAGGTGCTACAAAACTAAGATTTCCATCCGAGTTTTCAGACATCAGAATCATACCCTGTGATAATATTCCTTTTATCTCTCTAGGCTCCAAGTTAATCAGCACTGAAACCTGTTTACCAATGATATTTTCAGGTTCAAAATATTCAGCAATTCCAGAAACTATAGTTCGTTGATCTATTCCGGTATCGATTTGAAGCTTTAATAGTTTTTTGGTTTTTGCCACCTTTTCAGCAGAAAGAATCGTTCCAATACGGATATCCATAGCCGAAAATTCCTCAAAGCTGATATTTGGCTTTGATTCTTGAGTTTTTATTGCTGCCAATTCATTGGCTTTTTTACTATCCATTAGTTTTTTGATCTGTGCTTCTATTTCTTCATCGTCAATCTTTTCAAAAAGCAAACTTGCCTCATTAAGCTGATGCCCGACCGGTAGCAAACCTGCATTTCCAGCTTTAGGCCAATCAAGAATATCCAAATTTAGCATTTGAAACAATTTACCGGAGCTGAAAGGAAGGAATGGTTGAGCAAGTATGGCAAGATTAGCGGTAATCTGTAATCCAACATTCAGGATTGTTTTAACCCGCTCTTCATCTGTCTTAATCAGTTTCCAAGGCTCAGCATCTGCTAGATATTTATTACCCAAACGAGCCAAATTCATAAATTCCGATAGGGCTTCCCGAAAACGATATTGCTCAATGGATGAAGCTATTTTTGCCGGGTATTCCTTTAATTCCTCCAATACACTTTTGTCGGCACTTGTTAATTCAGAGCCCATCAATACCTTCCCATCATAATACTTATGTGATAATACCAACACCCTGTTCACAAAATTTCCAAATATGGCAACCAATTCATTATTATTTCGGGCCTGAAAATCTTTCCAAGTAAAATCATTGTCCTTCGTTTCAGGCGCTGTAGCAGTAAGAACATATCTAAGCACATCCTGTTTATCTGGAAAATCTTGCAAATATTCATGCAGCCAAACCGCCCAATTTCTGGAAGTAGAGATCTTATCACCTTCGAGATTTAGAAACTCATTTGCCGGCACATTATCAGCAAGATGGTACTGCCCATGTGCCATAAGAATGGCAGGGAATATGATACAATGGAAAACAATATTATCCTTGCCTATAAAATGAACTAGTTTGGTATCATCAGAATACCAGTATTTCTCCCAAGTATCTGTGGTTTTTAAGGAATCATTTAAATAATAATCAGATTTTTTTTCAGCACTCAAATTAGGGTTGCAAAGATCTTTGGTTCCAGAGATATACCCAATAGGTGCTTCAAACCAAACGTATAATACTTTTCCGTCTGCACCCTGAACCGGTACTTTAACCCCCCAGTCAAGATCACGGGTCATCGCACGGGGATGTAGGCCGCCGCTAAGCCATGATTTGCATTGCCCATACACATTCGGTCGCCATTCTTTATGAGAATCGATGTAGGCCTCTATTTGGGGCTGCATTTTATCCAATGGAAGAAACCAGTTCTTGGTTTTCTTTAATATGGGTTGAGCACCAGATAAGGTTGACTTAGGATTGATAAGCTCCGTTGGACTTAAGGAAGTCCCACACTTTTCGCACTGATCACCATAAGCTTCCTCATTACCACAGTTCGGACACGTTCCAATAATATATCTGTCAGCTAAAAACTGACCTGCTTTTTCATCAAAATATTGTTCGGTTTCTTCTTCATTGAAAACACCTTTATCATAGAGTGTCTTAAAGAATCCGGATGCGGTTTCATGATGAGTTTCAGAAGAAGTCCGGTGATAAATATTAAATGAAA
>Ga0209702_10004028_pt1 | contig 22098 bp, 20 predicted proteins | sample FRY01_FD_187210 | JGI IMG/M metagenome (GOLD analysis project Ga0209702, IMG submission 187210) | Freshwater microbial communities from Lake Fryxell liftoff mats and glacier meltwater in Antarctica - FRY-01 (SPAdes) (version 2) | ecosystem: Environmental > Aquatic > Freshwater > Ice > Glacier... | reverse complement strand
GCAATCTAAATTAAGTTTTGGCTTCGAAGTGAAACCAAAATTTGGATTTTTATTAGCTCAACGACCAGAAATTGCAAATATACCTCGTTCTCATACTTTTGCCGGGGAATTATCTTTCGTCATTCATACAACCGGAAAAAAAAAATGGCATAAAACATATAATTACCCAACTGTTGGAGCAACTATATTTGGTGCATCTGTTGGAAATAAAGTGATTTTAGGGAATTTTTACGGTTCGTATGCATTTATAGAATTTCCATTTTTTAAGAAAAGTAGCTACGAATTATGTGCTAAATTAGGAAGTGGATTAGCGTATACTTCAAAAGTATACGATCCTTTATTAAATCCTAAAAATGCATTAATTAGTAGTCATGTAAATACATTGATTTGTTTTGGTTTAAAAAATAAATTTACTATTAACCGTCATCAAATAATTCTTGGAATCGATCTAACTCATTTTTCTAATGGCGCTTATAAAGTACCTAATATTGGAGTAAATATGCCATTTATTAGTTTAGGATATGGGTGTAAATTTAAAACAAATCCAACTCCAACCGACACTTCTTTTAAACAATCCCTTCCATTTCAAAAACTTCTTTTTGGAATGTCAGCTGTTTATTCAAATAAAGAAATGTCTCCTTTCGGTCAGGGTCGACTTCCAGTATATGGATTGAGTTTGTTTTCAAGATATTTCTTTCGTCCGAAAGTAGGTTGTGAGTTTTCTTTGGATGTTATTTCTAAACAGATTATTTTAAAATATAAACCCTCAATAGAAAAAAATCAAGCAGATTTAATACAAGTTGGAGTGTATGCAGGATATTTATTACCCTTGGATAAATTACACTTTGCACTCGGGATGGGAGTAAATATTTATGATAAATTTCAACCTGAGAATTTGTTCTACCATCGAATAGGTATGCGTTATTATTTAGATAATGGCATTCATCTAAACGTTGTTCTGCGATCAAATTGGGCGAAAGCTGATTTTACCGAATGGGGAATTGGATACACATTTAATTATAGAAAAAAATGAATATTTTGAAAAGTTTAAGTTTACTGTTTTTTTTAGTCAGTATAAAGTCATGTAAAAAGGCAGAGGATAGAAGATGTGTTAAATCTGCAGGTAAAGAAACAACTCAAGAAATTGACATGCCATTTTTTGATAAATTAGAATTACACGAAAATATCGAATTTATTCTAGTTCAAGATACTATAAATAAAGTGATTTTAACTGGAGGTTTAAATTTATTAAATGAAGTGAAATTGAGCGTTTCAGACAATCAATTAAAAGTCGTAAATAAAAACAAATGTGATTTCTTGAGAAGCTATAAAAAAGTGATTAAAGCCGAAATACATTTTTCGAATTTAAGTTTTTTAAACTATCATGGCACTGAGGTCTTAACAAATCGTGGCACGTTAAATTTACCTTTTATTAATATTGCTATCATAAATAGTTCTGGTTCAGTCGATTTAAAGTTGAATTCAAATCATGTTTCAGCTAATTCTTTTGGAGCTTATGGAGATTTCAAACTATCAGGAACAACAAAAACAGCTGATTTTCATATCAATAGTAATGGTTTTTGTAAAACGAACGACTTAATAGTAACGGAGTCAATGACAGTTGTGTCAAATACTGTAGGATTGATGATGGTTAATGCGCATAATATTGCTTTGAAGGCTGAAACAAAAAACGGAGGAAATATAATATACAAAGGAACTCCGCTACTTATTGTATTTAATAGAATTGGAAAAGGAAATCTAATTCAAGAGAAATAAAATCTGTTGAATTAGATCGGCTTTTATTATTAACCTATTTCAGAATTACTTCTTTTTAATTTCATTAAAATTGAAAATGCTCTATCGATGTCGATTTGAGAAACTACGGTTGTGAACTCATTTGATGTAGAAATTATTTCAGTAATATTTATTCCATCCCAAGCTAAATGCTTTAAAATATAATAATAAACACCGTGTAATTCAGTATTTATAGAAGGAAGTTTAACTGTAACTGAAGCTAAGTTTTTAGCTGTAGAAGTTAATTTTTCTTTTTTGAATAATTTATCTATTGTTTCAGTATGACTAGCGTTAACAACAAGAGTAGTTTCGGTAATACCCCTTGTAATTGCGAAAAAACTGTCATTCTCTTTATTTAAAACATTGACTAATTCAAGTTGTTTCTCTTTTAAAGTATCAGAGTTTTCAAATGTAAAATTTGCAAGGTTACTACGAACTAAGATGTCGCCAATTTCACCCATCACATTCTTTATTTTTAAATCTAATTGATGGTAATATCCTGGAGGCATTCTCTTAATTGCCATTACGATAGCACCTTCATTAACTTCTTTACCAAAAACTTGTTCAATTTCTGGACGAAGTTTTCTTGCAAGAGAAGAAATATTTATGAGATTTTCAGACATAGCCTCCCTTAAGAAGGGACTACGGTTGATAAGTTCTTCTGTTATTTTACCTAAAGATTGCATAGTTTATAATTATTTTACATTACAAAAATATAAATAAAATAATTATAAATCGATAATTTGTTTTATTTTAATGTAAATTGTTTAAAATTTAAAATAAAACAACAAAGTAGATTCTATTAAGCAGTTTCTAGAGATTCAATTAATTTTTTTTTTACTAAATCAAGAGTTAATTGTAATTGCTCTTCTTGAGTTAGATTTGAATTATCTAGTAAAAAGGCATCATTCGCTTGAAGAAGGGGACTTTCTTTTCTAGTACTATCAATTCGATCTCTTTCCTCTATATTATAGCTGATTTCTTCCAATGTAATGATTTTATTAGTAGCAGATAATTCTAAATAACGTCTTTTTGCACGTGTTTCAGGATCTGCTGTAACGAATAATTTTAATTCGGCGTTTGGAAAAACAACTGTACCAATGTCTCTACCATCCATAACAATTCCTCCATTTTCACCCATCTTTTTTTGTTCTATCACTAATTTATCTCGAACTTCTTTGATACTAGCTACTTTTGAAACTATAGAAGCAACATTTAAATCTCTAATTAAACCTTCAACATTTAATCCATTTAAAGTAAGATCAGGTTTTAAAGTTGTTTTGTTTTTTTCAAAGGCTAATTCAATAGAAGGTAATTGTTTGATTAATTCAAGTTCATTAATAACCCCGTTATTTACTATGTTGTTCTGTATACAATACAATGAAACACCACGATACATTGCTCCACTGTCAATAAAAATATAATTCAATTTAGCAGCTAAGGCTTTTGCAAGTGTACTTTTTCCACAAGATGAAAATCCATCAATTGCAATTGTTATTTTTTTAGAATTAGCCATTAAATTTGAGTTTTTTAAGATACATCTGAATTCTTAATAGTTAAAAATACAACTTTTTTTACTAAAATTAAAAAACATTATTGAACATCTCTCACTTCCATATTGAAAACCAATATGGAATTAGGTGGAATATCATCTAAATCATTTTTTCCATAACCTAAACTTGGTGGTACAATTAAGAATACTTCAGAACCTGGTTTTACTTTTAATAATATTTCTTTCCAACCAGCAATTAATTCTTTGACTGCAAACGTTATAGGCTTCTTTTGATGATCAAAAACAAAACCTGTAATTAATTTACCTTTATATGTAAACGATACATTATCAGTGTATTGTATTTTTTTTCCTTTTCCTTCTTTAATTATTTTGTAATATAGTCCAGATTCAGACCTTTCACATTTAATTTTATGTTTTGTTAAGTATTCTTCAATTTGCTGATCAAAACTTTTTTTGTCATCATCAGAATACGTTTTACATGAGGTACTACTTATTACTGTAATAAGTAGTGCTAGTCTTAGAGCTATTTTTTTCATTTTAATTTTATAGGTGTAAGTGTGTACCCTTCTTTTTGAAGTAATCTTATTAATCCCATTTGACCGCCTAAGTGAGCTGCTCCAACTGCTATGAAACATGATTTAGAGGATAATTTTTGTATTATCTTAGGAATCCATTTTTGATTTCTGTTGTCTATAAAATCAGCTTCTTTAGCATTTATAAAACTAGTTTCTTCGTGGATTAGTAAATACAAGGAATCTACATTTTGTCTACTGTAAGTTTGTTGCATTCGCTTTAATAGCTCAATCGATTTTTTCGGATTCCGAATGTTTTCCATTACCATTTCAGCTTGTTCACTCTTATTTAAACCATCAAACAAACTCATTTGTTCTTCGATTGTTTCTAATCCTTCAGTTAAAATATCTTTGCTTTTTGAAATTTCAAAGAATGATTTTTCATACGATTCTATTTTACCTGAGAATTGAAGTTGAACAGCAATTTGAACTGCAACAAAAGGTTTTAATTTATAAAAAACTTTTCTAAATGTTTGCTCGTCCATTTTCATATCTTTTTTCGCCCACCCAAGTATGCTGTCAACTTGTTCCGAGCTAAAAAAATCGAAAAATGATCCTTTATTCAAAGTCATTAATGGCATCGCTTCTGTTGGAGATGGAATACGATCCAATTCCATCAAAAGTAAATCAGCTGATGCAACAGTCTCTTTTAAACTTTTAGGGAAAATAAAATACTCTTTTTCTATAAGGTGCATTGTACCAAATAGATAACTTTTTTTATTTGAATTTGGATTTTTAATTTCCCAAAATAATGAGCTCTCTTTAAAAGGAAATGGAGATATCTCAGAAGATGAAATACTTAAACAGCCAATTCCAAAAATGAACACTATTAATTTTGAAATATGCTTTTTCATTTTAAGATTATTCAAAAGAAATTTCAGCTAAGAAATTATCATCTTGTTCATAAACTCTAACAGCTTTCATTCCAATTTTCGATGATGCGTTGAAAAGTGAATCAAAATCTACATATAACCAATCAAACCAGGGTCCAATTTCTTTTTTATAGGACATTTGAAAGCGGAAATTTCCGTAATATTCTGTGTTTAAATTAACCCAAAGTGCACCTTCTTCATCTTCGTATAAGTAACGAATATCGCACGAATCACACAAAATTTTCCCTCCTGGGTTCAATAAAGATTTTGCATGTGAAAGTGTTCTCTCTAAATTGGAAAGAGTTCCTGCAATACCAATACCGTTCATTAAAAGAGTAATTGTATCAAATTTTTGATCTTTCAAATCAAAAAAGTCAATGTGCTGAACAGTTAACTCTTTCTTTTTTAAATGCTCTACAGCCCCTTTAGAAATATCGATTGCTAGTACATCACAACCATTTTTTTTCATTTCTAAGGCATGTACACCAGCACCAGCACCAACATCTAACACTTTTCCTTTAGCAGACTTAATAGCGAAAACTTCTAATTCTGGCATCTCCTCCAATGTTCGAAACAATACTTCTATTGGAATAATATCATCTTCACAAATTTCTGATGATACTATGATATCGTCTGGTTTATTTGTTGAAGCGTATTCTAAAATTGCTTTTCCAATTGGGTCGCCAAAATTTTCTGTCATAATTGTTTAATAGTCGTAATTGTCAAAACTAGATATGTCATCATCAGATAGACCGTCTTCGTAATCATTGAATCCTAAATCGTCTTCATCCTCGTCATCCGGGTCATCTCCTCCGTATAAATCTTCTAAAACATCTTCATCGTCACCTAATTCAGTAATTCTAGAGTCTTCTGGTGGTGCCATTCCCATCGCTAATAAAACAGTAGGTTCTAAGGGTGTTTCTTCTTCAAACCCAACTAATTCAGCTAAAAATATCCACATTCTAAGGAAATCATACACCAAAATCACTTTTTGATCAGGCACTTCTATGAAATCTTTTAAAAGCGCATTTTTCATTACCGAAGGGATCGCATCAATTGAGTCATCGTCGTAAGAAAGGTCCATAAAGCTGATTTCGTGACCTTTATCCCATTCATCGTTTGAGATATAAAATGACGCCATTTGATCTCCTTGAAAACGAAAAGCCAAAATTATTGCTTTATAAAATGTTTCAAAATTATCTTTATCACTTATTAGGATATCTCTAAATACTTTTTCTTGATCTTTAGAATCGAGTAGGACTCTGAATTTTAATCCAGCCATAACGTTTATATTTTTGTTCTCTGTAAAGGTATCATTTTTTACTTATTGGAAATAGCATCAACTTCAATTAATCCTAATTCTTTTCCAGCTTTCAACATGTATTGATAAGCAGATTCGTACTCATTATCAATCGTACCTTCTAAAATAGCATCTTTAATTTTCATCTTTAAAGTGCCTATTTCATTACAAGGTTTCAATCCGAAAACCTTCATAATTAATTCCCCAGATATTGGAGGTTGAAAATTACGTACACGATCTTTTTCTTCTACTGCTTTTAATTTTAGAGTTACTAAATCAAAATTATTTTTGAATTTTTTAACTTTGAATTCATTCTTAGAAGTAATGTCTGCATTACATAAAGTCATTAAATCATCTATGTCATTTCCTGCTTCAAACAATAATCTTCTGACGGCAGAATCTGAAACGGTACCCTTGACTAAAGCGATTGGTCTTAAATGAAGTCGAACCAATTTCTCTACATATTTCATTTTTGCATCCAAAGGAAGTTTTAATCTTCTGAAAATTTTAGATGTCATTCGAGCACCCAACTCCTCATGTCCATGAAAGGTCCAACCAACTTCTTGATCGAATCTTTTGGTAGGTGGTTTTGCAATATCGTGCATAATTGCAGCCCACCTTAACCATAAATGATCCGTGTTTTCTGAAATATTATCCAATACTTCAAGCGTATGGAAGAAATTGTCTTTATGTGATTTTCCATCAATAGTTTCTACTCCTTGAAGAGCAACTAATTCAGGGAAAAACTGGTGCAATAGTTTTGTTGTATTTAATAATTTAAAGCCTCTTGAGGGAGAATCGGAAAGAATTATTTTGTTTAATTCATCCATTATTCTTTCAACTGATATAATTTCTAATCGACTAGCATTGTTTAAAATTGAAGTTAAACTTTCGTTTTCAATTTTAAATCCTAGTTGTGAAGCAAATCGAATCGCTCGCATCATTCTCAAAGGATCGTCACTATACGTTGCATCAGGATGTAAAGGAGTCTTTATTATTCCTTTTTCTAAATCTTCCAATCCATTAAAAGGATCAATGATGTCTCCAAAAGTATCTGCATGTAAACTTAAAGCTAAAGCATTGATAGTGAAGTCTCTTCTGTTTTGATCATCCTCTAATGTTCCATTTTCTACGATTGGTTTTCTCGAATCTTGTCTATAGGATTCTTTTCGTGCACCAACAAATTCAACATCTAAGTCTTTGTATTTGAATTGAGCAGTTCCAAAATTTTCAAAAACAGAAACTTTATTTACTCGTAGTACTCTAGCACATTCTTTTGCTAAATCTTGACCATTTCCAATAACTACAATGTCAATGTCTTTTGATGGTCTACCTAAAAGTAAGTCACGAACAAAACCGCCTATTACATAAGCTTGAAGATTTTTTTCGGTAACAATTTGAGATGCTACTTTAAAAACGGGATGTTTAAGGTAAGAAGCGTAATTTGTTTTATCCATTGTAAAAGGACAGGTATGAGTGTAAATAAATTATTCTTTTACCTCTACTGTGTTTTTTAAAGAAGCGATAATTAATGTGATACTTCCAATAAATAGACTAGAAGAAATAATTGAATAGAACAGTGGGTTAGATTGACTCGTTAAAACGGTGAAAATTAAAATTGAACCTGTAATCCAAAAAGATACTTTTGAAATTTTACTTGTTACATCCTTTTTATCTTTCAGTAATTGTTCAATTGCAGCAACAATTAGAAATATTAATCCTGAAAATGCAATTGGCCATATTGAGCTAAGTGATTGTGAATGAGTAATTCCATAAATTAACAATAAATCAACTATTAAACCTGTATACAAAGCTTTTACAGTGTATTTTGGTGAGTTTTTTTGAATAATTAAAATTGAAAAGAAAATAAAAAGACTTATTAATGAACAAATAAATACATCAAGACTTAAGAAAAAAGAAACACCTGAAATATAGAACAGTAATGAAGAGATTATTCCAACGATTGATGTTGAAAGTAATAATAATATCAATTTTTTCAAAATAGTTCTTTTTTTAGTTGACTAAAATTAGCTATAAAATAGTTGTGAATTACGTTTAAAGATTTATTCTTCTGTTTTTTTCTACAGCACAGACCAAATTCCACAATGCTCTAGATCCAACATTAGCATCCCAATCACCTTCTTTACCTGGAGAAACTTCATTCAAATCAAAACCTACAATTTTTTTACCCGATTCAACCAATTTGAAAAATAAGTAATTGATTTCCTCTAATTTAAACCCTCCAACAACAGGTGTGCCAGTGTTTGGGCATAATTCTGGAGAAAGTCCATCAATATCAAATGATATATATACAGATTCTGGTAAATCAGCAATAATTTTTTCAACTTGAGAATTCCAAGTTTGACCATTAAATTGACCTTCCTTCAAGTTCCAGTCAAAATAAGTTGAAATTCTACCCTTACTTGAATTAATTAAATCTATCTCTGATTGAGCTACATCACGAATTCCGACCTGAACTAATTTAGTTAAGTTTTTGCAATTTTTTAATGCGTTGAACATAATGCTCGCATGTGATTGTTCAAAACCTTCGTAAGCCTCTCTTAAATCAGCGTGTGCGTCAATTTGTAAAATCCCAAAAGAGTTTCCTTTTGAATCAATTGCTTCTAATAAACCCAATGGAACACTGTGCTCACCACCTAAAACTCCAACAATTTTACCTTGATTCATTAAAGTGAGAGCGCGTTCTTTTAGATTTTCTTTTAAAGCATTGGAAGCTTCATTTATTGTTTCAACTGTTTTCTGAAAGTCACTGTTTTTAGAAATAGCTCCACCATCTTCCAAGAAACCTATGTATTCAATTGCTTCAATACATAATTTAGCATTTATTTTTGCCCATTCTTGAGAAATAGGAGCGAGGTAAACCTTTGTTTTCCAAGCGTCTTCTAATTTTGGATGATAAAAATCCAATTGAGTAGATGCTTCTAAAATAACTTTCGGACCTTCACTTGTTCCTTTCCCATAAGATGCCGTAGCATCCCATGGGATTGGTATAATTACAATGTCCGCCTCTGATTCATCTACTGGAAATCCAAATAAATTACCGTTGGCAATTCCTACGCCGTTTGGGTCGAAGTTTGACATATTTTATTTTTAAGCAGCGTTTTTACAAAATTTGGAATTGCAAAACTTCCTTTGTGAATATCTGAATTATAATAACGCAAACCTTGAGCATCAACGAAAGCATCTATTTCAGTTTCATTTGATATCTCTTTAGGAAGTTTATCTCCTTTGATTCCGTATTGAAAACACCACATTCCTGTAGGGTAAGTTGGTACGTAAAATAAAGAAATTGGAGCTTTATTTTCACCAAAAATTCCTTGTAAAGTTTGATTCAATTCTGTAAATGCTTTTTCGTTGAATTTTGGAGATTCTCCTTGCGCCAACATGATACCGTCTTTTTTCAAAGCATTGTAGCAATTTTGGTAAAATTCTACTGAAAACAATCCTTCTGCAGGACCAACAGGATCAGATCCATCAATAATTATTATGTCGTAAGATTCCGGTATTGCGTTTTTAATAAACTCAATTCCATCAGCAACTAATAATTCTAATTTAGGATGATCGAATGAACAAGCAATAGTCGGTAGGTGTTCTTTACAAGCTGTAATTACTTCACCATCAATCTCCACCATGGTTACTTTTTCAACTCCATCGTGACGAAGGATTTCACGGATAGAACCACCATCTCCACCACCAATAACTAAAATGTTTTTAGCGTTTCCATGTGTGAACATAGCTGGATGCGAAATCATTTCATGGTAATGGAATTCATCCTCAATTGTTGTCATAACCATATCGTCTAATGCTAACATTTTACCATATTTATAAGACTCAATAATTCTTACACGTTGAAAAGGGGATTGTACATCATGAAAAACTTCACCCGTAAAACGCAAAGAAAGTGCTTGCGTATCATCCTTGTCTGTAAACCAAACATTTCTTGTGTAGAATTCAGGATTCGCCCACTCACTAGCTTTTTGACGCATAGTGGTCATATCGAAATCGTTTCTTGTCAATAGATTAACAGAACCACGTTTCATCTCTAAAGCAGAATATGATTTAGCCCCGAAAGCTTCTTTTAACCAATCAAATGAAATCCAAGCATCCATTTCTCCACAAGTGAATAAATCTACTGCTGCATAACCATATTCTGGCCATGTATGAATTGCTAAATGACTTTCTTGAATCACTACGACACCCGAAACACCAAAAGGTGAAAAGTGGTGAAAAGTTGAGTTAATAACTGTTGCTCCTGCTTTTTGGGCTGCTGCAACCATATCTCTCTCAATCGCTGCAACATCATTCATAATGTGCGGATCGCAATTCATAAACTCAACAAGAATATGATTTCCTAGTGCTTTACTCATTCCTTTGTATACTATAGTTAATTAATAGGACACAAAAGTAAGGCTTTTAGAGAATTCAAAAGCTAATTTATTAAAAATGTTTAATGAATTTTATGTTAATTAGTTCAATTCCTTCTGAATGTATGAATATCGTTGTGGTTTTCTTCGATTTTATCCTTTACTTCTTTGATTGATTGCGCCAAAATAAATAAATCAGGTGTTGCATTCTTTTGTAACCATATCCAGCTATCATTATCATGTTCAACAGCCATTGCTATATGATATAATAGGTTAAATTTATATTTTAACAACCATTTTTGTGCTTTTTGATCTCCTTCAGATGCGTGAATCATCGCCATTAAATGTGCAAATCCGTTTTGCATTAACCAAGTTCTAGCATCATCTTTTAAGAAAATTGCTGCTGAAGCTATTACCAATTCAGGATACCCATTTTCATTCAGCCATAAAGATAGTTCGTTGTTTCCTCCAATTGATTTTGACCAAGCTAAAATTATTTTTGGAGGATAATTTATTGGCTTCAACTCAACTTTTTGAACAATTGAGGAAGTAGCGACTTTAACAGGTCTTTTTTTATTCTTACTAAACCAACCCATTATACTTTATAAAATAAGTAAGCTACTAAAATTGCTGTTACCCCTCCGATTATATCGCAAAATATTCCTGCAGAAGCTGCGTATCTAGTGTTCGTGACTTTAATAGAACCGAAATATATTGCAATTACATAAAAAGTTGTTTCTGTACTGCCTTGAAATGTAGCTGACAATTTACCTACAAAAGAATCAACCCCAAATGATTTAAATGTTTCAACCATTAATCCTCTGGATCCACTTCCTGAGAATGGTTTCATAAAAATAACTGGTAAAGCATCTACAAACTCTACTGTTTTTAACCCAACTACAATTAGTCCAGCTTTGATTAAATTCATTAAGTCTGTCAAAGCTCCGCAAGCTCTAAAAAGGGAAACTGCAGCAAGCATTGCAATTAAATAAGGAATAATATTTAGTGCAACTTGAAAACCACCTTTTGCACCGTCTATAAAAGAATCAAAAAGATTGATTTTTGCTTTTAATGCTAGTCCGAAAAAGAAACTGATAATCCCGAAAATTATACTTGTACTAATCACAGATGAAATGGTGTTAATTTTATCGGGATGTGCGTTTAAGAAATAAATTAAAGCAATAATTCCAACTGTAATTGTACCTATATATCCAATTATGACTTTATCGAAAAGATTGATTTTTTGACGAATAGATACAAAGATTAACCCTCCTAAAGTAGCGAAATAAGTTGTTATTAAAATAGGTAAAAAAACGGATGCTGGTTCCGTTGAACCATTTGCCATTCTCGCAGCAAGAATGCTAACAGGTATAATTGTTAAGCCTGAAGCGTTCAAAACCAAGAACATAATTTGAGCATTCGTAGCTTTTTTCGGGTCTTCAATGTTTAATGTTTGCAAATCACTCATAGCTTTTAGTCCAGCTGGAGTAGCTGCATTGTCTAAGCCGAGCATGTTTGCAGAAAAATTCAACATCATAGAACCTAGCGCAGGATGATCTTTCGGTACTTCGGGAAAAAGTTTAGAAAATAAAGGAGATACCAATCTAGACATGATTCGAACAGCGCCACCATCTTCTCCGATTTTCATAATCCCCATCCATAAACATAAAGAACCCGTCATGAATAATGCAATTTCAAAACCAGTTTTTGACGATTCGAAAAGAGAGTCCATCATTGTTTGAAGAATATGAGTGTCTTGCCAGAAAATTAATTTTGAAAATCCCATTACCATTGCGATAATAAACATTCCAATCCATACTCTATTTAATACCATAAAGCAAAAATGGTTAAAAATATTAAATTTAAAATTATTCAAAAAATAACATTTCCACAGAGTTATAAACGTATAAATTATTATCTTCAACGCCTAATAAATTTGCTAACTCAAAAAGTAGAACTAAACATGAAAGATTTCTTCGTTAAAAATTGGATACATTTTGCTATTATAGCTTTTTTCTTTACACTTACATTTGTCTATTTCTCACCACAATTTGATGGTTTCGGATTAAAGCAACATGATATTGAGCAGTTTTCGGGAATGGCTCACGAAACACAATCTTTTAGAGAAGAAACTGGAAAAGAACCTTTATGGACAAATTCTATGTTTGGTGGAATGCCTACTGCTCAAATTTCGGTAGTGTATTCTGGGAATATTTTTCAACAAACAACTTTAGGTTTTGTTCGATTATTTGGGGGGCCAGCAGCGATTGTTTTTTTACATTTAATTGGGTTTTACTTATTGTCACTTTGCTTACGACTAAATCCAATCGTAGGTGTTATTGGTGCGATTGCTGTTGCTTTTTCATCTTATGAAATCATTATTTTACAAGCGGGTCATAACTCAAAAGCAATTTCTGTAGCTTTAATGGCTCCTACAATTGGAGCTTTCTTAATGGCATATCGTAGAAATTGGAAATGGGGAGCAATTTTATCTGCACTTTTCATGTCGTATCAGTTAGCATCCAATCATTTACAGGTAACTTATTACATGGCTATATTGTTAGTTGGTTTAGGGATTTACGAATTTATAACGGCAGTAAAATCAAAAAAAATCAAACAATTCTTCATCACAACTTCTTGTTTAATAGGTGCTTATTTATTAGCAGCTATGATTAATTATGGAAATATCTCAATGACAAATGATTACGCGAAACATACGATTCGTGGAGCGAATGATGTCACAATCAATCCGGATGGAACAAAATCTAATGTTCAATCTACAGGTTTAGATAAAGATTATATAACAAATTGGAGTTACGGAGTAGGAGAGTCGTTCACGTTGCTTTCTCCTTATGTAAAAGGCTCTTCGACCGTTGCATTAGGGAATAGTCCTTTCGCTGATTACACAGACAAAACTGATTTAACGGGTGATGAAATTAAAGCGACTCAAGATATGGCCGTTTACTGGGGAGATCAACCTATGACATCTGGTCCAGTTTTTATTGGGATTATCGTTATTTTCTTGAGTTTATTAGGACTTATTTATTTAAAAGATAGATCTAAATGGGTTCTTTTAAGTGTTTCAGTTTTGTGTTTAATGTTGTCTTGGGGTAAAAACTTTATGGGATTAACTGATTTCTTTATTGATAATGTACCTGGATATAACAAGTTCAGAACCGTTACAATCATCTTAGTAATTGTTGAGTTTTGCTTGCCTTTACTTGCTGTATTATTCTTAGATCAATTATTAAAAGAAAGAGAATCAATTAAATTAAATAAGAAACCATTTTTAATTGCATCTGGAGGCTTATTTATCTTTTTAGTTGGAATGAAGTTAATTGGAATTGGGGATCACTATACTTCAAACTCGGATAAAGATCAATTAGAAAGATACCGTTCAGGAATTGAATCTCAAATAAACGGAATGGATCCAGCAGTATTGGCAAGCCAATATAAATTGGATGTTACTAATAAAGACCAAGTGTCCCAGTTTGTGGACGCTCAAATGGAGGGTGTAAATAAGGGATTTGATGGTATAAAAGTAGTTAGAAAAGAGATTTTTAATTCTAGTTTAAATACAAGTATATTGATTTTAATCTTTGCATTTGGTTTAATTGCTTTACTGTTTTATACTGCTACTTCAACAATCATTGTGTACTTCGGATTGGCTATTTTATTAATGATTGAATTAATTCCTGTTGATCAAAATTATCTAAGTAGTGAAACATTAGATAATGGAGATTTTAAATATTGGACTGAGAAATCTAAAATTTTATATCCAGTTAGTTCAGAAGCTGCAGATGATCAAATTATTCAGATTGAAACGGCTGAAAACAAAATGGTTAATTCTGCTGTTTTAAAAGGAGAAAAAGCAGGTTTATTAAAAGCTTCTGAGCTTGAATACACAGGTGATGACAAACGAAGAGTAGTAGATTCATACCGTTTTAATGCGTTGAACAATGCAACAAATTATCGAGTTTTTGATTTCAGTGGTGGCTTCGGAAGTGCTCGAACTTCTTATTTTCATAAATCGTTGGGTGGATATCATGGAGCCAAATTAAGAAATATTCAAAATGTGTATGATTTTCATTTATCCCGTTCAAACAATAAGGTGTATGATATGATGAATGTAAAATACTTTATTCAAGAAGGACAACTTCGACCAAATCCAACAGCTTTAGGGAATGCCTGGTTAGTGAAATCTGTTAAAACAGTTGAAACGCCAAATGATGAGATAGTAGCACTTGGGAATGAATTTAAAGTTGTAAACAGTGGTAAAGGTCAATTATTAATTAATGGCTCTCCTCTTAAAGAAGGAAATGTATTTGGTAATGAAAAAATTCAATATTTAAACAATGGAATTGATTCTTTAACCGTATCACTTCCGAATGGTTTAAAGAAAGGAATGAAAGCCTTATTTGTAATCGATGCTACTGGTAAAACAAATTTAATTCCTGAACAAACTCAAATGATGGATACAGCGAATTCTTTTACGAGTTTGGCGACTATTGAAATTGTGAGTGAATTTAATCCAGCTAATGACGCAGTAATGTTGAAGTCTGAGGCTGATCAACTTTCTACTTTAAAGTATTCTGGAGAAGGTTCTGTTAAAATGACAGCTTACGCTCCAAACAAATTAAACTATACTGCTAAAGTAAACACTAAACAATTAATAGTATTCTCAGAAGTTTATTATGCAGACGGCTGGAAAGCATTTGTTGATGGAAAAGAGGTTGAAATTAGGAAAGTAGATTATTTATTAAGAGGTATAGAAGTTGAAAAAGGGCAACATTCTATTGAGTTTAAATTCGATTTACCAAAATATCACCAATCAAATACGTATGCCATTTTAGGATCAGGAATCATTTTTTTATTGATTGTTGGTGGTTTTTGGATGGATAGAAAGAAGGAAAAGGAGGGAGTTGTTTGAGTTTAACTCAATAACTTCTTCCATTGTTTTTCAACTTCATCAGCAGAGATGAGAGATTTTATTTTATTTTTATTTAAAACTTTCTCATCATCTTTCATTTTTCTGATAGACTTGTTTCTGTAAACTTCTTCTATTGAAAAAACTATAAAACCTTTGTTAATTAAGGTTTTATAAGTACTAGATTTTTCAGAAAGATAGATTGATGTCCCGTTTAATAAGAAGAAAACAATATTACCTAATCCTTGTTGGAAATAGCTATTTAAAAAGAATACAGAAACAGAAGAAAGAAGCCCATAATATTCAGAAAGTGGTAATCTATTTTCTAGAAAAACTACATCTAATTTTAATTCATTATTTATTTTTATTTTCAATTTGTTGATGTACTCCTTCTTGCCATAATTCAATGGTAGTACTATTTTTTCATCTGGTTGAATCTTATTGAGGAATTGTAGTACTTCATAATGATTTAAAAGAGGGGATCCGTTATGTCCAATCATTATTGATTCATCAGTCCAATCATTCGAAATCGTATTATCTAAATCAGAAAGACTTAAGTATGATATAAAATTAAATTTTTTTAAAGTTGAATCTTTAAAAATTGTAGTGTAATCATCTTCAATGAAACTATAGAATTCATCAATAGATTGTATGAAATTAGCATGATTACTTTTTGTTAATAAAAAAGGGGATTTAACATTTCCTTTAAAATAATGATTCAAGTTTTCATAAACGATAGAGATTCGTTTTCGTAAATTAAATTGAGAAGAAAATTTTCCGTAACAGCTTGAAACATTAAAGGGTAGTTGATAATATTCAAAACTCCAAAAATACCATGCAACGATTACTTTTTGATTCTCTGGTTGTGCATATCGTATTCTGTTTATAAGTTTGAATTGAAAATAATGTAAGCTATGAAAAATCACTTTACTTATTTTACCATCTTTAATTAGTTCAATAATTTGATTTTCATTGTCAATTATTTGAATATTTTCGTCATTTTTTTCTCGTTTATTCTGAAAATAGTAATAATGTGTTAAAGGAGCAATTTTTTCAGTTATTTCAATAGATTTAGAACTAAAGAATCCTCCTTTATCGAAAAAAATATGAAGCGCAATCATTCTGCTGTGTTTTTTTTGAAAACAGCAGGGTTACCAGCGTACATAGTGAATGAAGGTATGTCTTTAATCACTACTGAGCCAGCTGCAATTATAGCACCTTGACCGATTTTTACATTAGGAATTATAACAGCTCCTGTGCCAATAAATGATTTTTCACCGATTTCACAATTTCCTGAAATGTTTACACCAGGACATATTTCTACAAAATCGTGAATAATACAATTATGACCAATAGTAACATTTAAATTTATTAAAACTCCATTTCCAATATAACAATTTGATGTAATAATTGTACTTGTCATTATATTTAAACCTTGTTTCAACTCATTTCCAATAACACCAATAGAAGCATTTTTAGAAATTAAATTATAAGGAACTCCATTGTATCGTGAAGTCAACAACTTATACATCATTTCTCGATGTTTGGGATTGCCAATACCTAATATAAATTCAAAAGTTGGTAGTTGTAAATTTAATTCGTCAAAAGATTGAATTACTAAATAGTTTTCAATTAAATAAGGATCAATTGTTTCAGAAATATTGTCAAAAAAATAAATTGGTGAATCAGTGTAATTGTTTGCTAACAATACTTCTAATGACTCATATGCGAAACCGCTTGCACCAATAATTAGCATGTTTTCTTGATTGTATTTAAGATTAAATCTTGATCCTCAATTGATAAATCGTGATACAGTGGCAAACATATAATTCTAGAAGAAATATCTTCTGAAATGGGGCAACTATCTTTTATAGTTAAATAACCAAGCATATTTAAAGAAGGGCTGAAATACCTTCTTGTAAATACATTTTTTCTTTCTAAAGCAGCCATTGTTTCAATTAATTTCACTTCTTTGTCAAAAATAACAGGGAAATAAGCATGGTTAAATTCAACTTCATCATAATTATAACTCATTGTATCTAAAGATGTGTTAGATAACTCTTTAAAGTAATAGTTCCATTGTTTTTTTCGTTTTGCTAAGATTTCATCTAGATGATTTAGATTTACTAACCCCATAGCACCACAAAGCTCATTCATTTTTCCATTTATTCCTACACCATCAAAAGTATAAGGAGATGTATGACCAAAATTTCTGAGACTCAATAATTTTTTATATGTTTTTTCATCTTGACAAACAATTGCCCCGCCTTCAACTGAATGAAAAAGCTTTGTTGCATGAAAACTAATTGTAGAAATATTGCCTTGATTCAATAAGTCTTTTCCTTTGTATTTTGAAGAAAAACCATGTGCATTATCGTAAATTACTGGGATATTGAATTCTTTTGATAATTTATTAATAGATTCAAAATCACAAGGGTAACCATATACATTTGTAGCGATTATACCACTCGTTCTATCCGATATTAAATTTCGAATTGCTGAAGGCTCTATGTTTAGAGTAATAGGGTTAATATCTGCGAATCTAGGTGTGCAATTCTCCCAAAAAATACTAGAAGTGGTAGCGACATATGAAAAGGGAGTAGTTATTACTTCATCTCTTAAATCAAGCGCTTTTATTGCTATTTGAAGTGCTATTGTACCATTTGAAACAATTACTAAATAAGGCACATCGAAATAGTCTTTTAGTTTTTGCTCTAATTCAGTCACCATAGGACCATGATTAGTGAACCAGTTATTTGAAAAAATTTCTGCAATTTTAGATTGATATTCTTCCAAAGGTGGAGAGAATGGTTTCGTTGCTGTAATCATCTTTTTATTTAACACAATTCTTTAAATATTTGGTATTCAAATATACTAAATATTTTAAATATTTTAGCTCACTTTTTACTTAATTTTATTGTTCGTTTGAAAACTTTAGATAATATATTTTCTAAATAATGATTTAAATCGTCATTCAATTTAGTTGAAATGATAATCCCTAAAAATAAGACTGATATAAGTAGTGTTTTAACAGTAATTACTAAAAACGCATTCATTTCTATAGAAGGTAATAATAAAGGTGCGAGTAGGATAACTAAAAATAATAGAATTATATACATCTGATTTTTTTCAAAAGGATGAATTTTATACACGATTTGCAAAAATAAAACTCTTGCAATATTGTAGATGATCATCGCTATACTTGTTGAAATTGCAGCACCCGTAATACCATAAATCGGAATTAACCATAGATTTAAGTTAAAGACCAATCCTATCAATACTATAGTGAAAATAATGTCGTATTTGTATTTTTTAGAAGTAGCTAAAATCCATCCATTTAATCCGAAATACATATCAACTAATCGACCAATCATAAGGAATAAAAACACCCAAATCCCTTCATGATATTCCTTAGGTAAAAAAGAAAAAATAGTTTCAATATTAAGCCAAATAACCAAGAAAATAAATAAAGAAATCACTAATGATATAGAGCTTGTTTTAGCATATAAATGCATTAATTTTGTTTTGTTTTTTTCTTTCCAATACTGTGGAACTAATGGATTTGAAACTCTCATTAATGACTTAAAAGGTAATTGAAGTGCATTGGTCAAATAAATCACAGTTGTGTAAATTCCTGTCGCTTTCAGGCCTAAAAAGTAAGCAATCATTAAAGCGTCCATTGTCATTACAACCATTACTCCAAGTGTATTTGAATAGCTGTATAAATTGTAATAGAAAACTATTTTTTTAATTTTTTGAGAGAGTTTTTGAGGTGCTCTTTTAAAATTAATTTCATTTGATTTAATTAAATATATAAAAAGGATTAAAGAAGGAATGAAATAAATTATTCCATGAATTATAAAGAAAACTTCAAAATTAATGATGTCAAATGCTAAAAACACTAATAATATAGTCACTAATATACGCAATAGAAACTCAAATACAATTACAGAAATAATGTTTTTATAGATCGATCGGAGATAGGTTTCGAAGATTAAGAATAGAACATTTGAAATACCAATAGGTATTATCCAATAGTAATAATCAACAAATAAAGCTGATTTGTCAGAATAGAAATGAGAGATTTCATCTTTTAATAAAATAGTGATGACTGTGAAAAGTATAATTCCACCTAAAACAATAAATAAACTATGAAACAAAAAGCTTTGTTTTTTATATTCATTATCTTTAAAAAAAGGTAAAAATTTTGATATAGAATTAATTGTTCCTAAGTTGGTTAACTGTGAAAATAGTATGCCTACACTTAAAATCAGATTAACCAAACCAATTTGTTCAGTACTTAAGATTAATACGAAAAGCACACCTTTATTAACATACCCTAATATTAGTCCCACATAGGATATTATGAGCGTGCGTAATGCGTCTTTTTGTATAAACCCCATTTATTTACTCTTTTTTAATTACAAATTACCCCCGAACCAATCAGTTCTTCACCATCATACCAAGCTGCAAACTGCCCTGGTGTAATCCCTTTTTGCTTGTATTCAAATAAGATGTAAAGTCCAGTCGATTTTTTGATTAACGTAGCTTTTTGCAACGCTTGTCTATACCTAATTCTAACTAACATTTCTTTGGTTTCACCCTTTTTCAAAATGTAGTTTTGATTAATGTAGTGAATCGACTCATTTTCAATGAATAAAGCGTATCTATTTAGACCTGAATGATCTTCTGTTTGACCAGAATAAACAGAATTCGTCGCTGTATTTATCCCAATAATAAAGGAAGGGTGAGGTCTGCCGCCAATATGTAATCCTTTTCGTTGTCCAATAGTGTAATAATGAGCGCCTTGGTGTGTTTCCACTTTTTGTCCCATTGATTCTTCGTAGAGAAAAGGAGTAGATAATAATTCCACATTTTCAATAGTTGGAGACACTTTATTATAATCGATAAATTGTTGATTCGTTTCTGGTACTTCAATAATATTTCCTTGAATCGGCTTTAGTTTTTGTTGAAGAAATTGAGGTAAACTAATTTTACCTACGAAACACAATCCTTGAGAATCTTTTTTATCAGCGGTGTGTAAACCAATTTTTCGAGCAATCTCTCTCACTTCTGGCTTTAATAGTTCGCCAATCGGGAACAAAGATTTACTTAATTGCTCTTGATTTAATTGACATAAAAAATAAGATTGATCTTTATTAGGGTCTTTTCCTGCTAATAAGCCAACCGAACCATCAACTAGATCAACTCTTCTGCAATAATGTCCGGTTGCGACATAGTCTGCACCTAACTCAACGGCAGCTTTTAAAAAGACATCAAATTTAATTTCACGATTACAAAGAACATCTGGATTAGGTGTTCTTCCAGATTCATACTCTTTGAACATATAATCAACGATACGTTCTTGGTATTCCTTACTTAAATCAATTACTTGAAAAGGAATATTGAGTTGCTCGGCAATTAATAAAGCGTCGTTTGAATCATCTATCCACGGACAATCATCAGAAATTGTAACACTTTCATCGTGCCAATTCCTCATAAACATACCTATAACCTCATAGCCTTGCTCTTTTAATAAATAAGCAGCAACACTAGAATCTACACCACCAGATAAACCTACGACAACTCTTTTCATACTTCAAAGTTACAATAAAAGAATAATTTTAATTGACTAAAACCACTAAGTATTTAGAAACTTTCCAGAATGATTTTGGATGAACAATCATAATCTTCGTATTCTTACCAATTTTTTTCAAAGTGTAAGAAGACGAAGGATGGTCTGTAACGAACTTAATATTGAAACCTTCTACCAAAATTTCTTTTGTATTCTCAATGTCTACCTTGTTAAAATAATCTTCGTTGAATTCTTCGATAAGTTTGGTGTTTTTATCTAAACCAAAGAATCCATTTTTCTTTTCAATTACCTTATTATCTGTTAGTTCCATTAATGTTCCGTAAGAATAATATCCTGTATTTATTTGTTCAGTTAATTCCTCAACAATTGCTTCTTGGTTGATGTATGAATCAAAAAGCTGTTCGTAATCTGTGTTTTTTTCATTCATTTCACTTCTTAAAATTTCAATTTCTCTATCTTTTGATTCCATTTCTTTAATAAGACGTTCAATCATATTTTCTAACTCCTTAATTCTGAACCCACTTCTTTTTAATTCATTGTTTAAAGAGTTGATCTTTTCACCGTTGGCAATTCGTAATACATTGATGTGTTTAATTTCTTGAATAATGTATTCCTTGTCTACTGTTAAGGTTTCAGTGTTATTTGATTTTAATCTGATTTCATTTTCCTTTAAATCAATTGCTTCAAGATTTGCTTGTATTTCATCAAAAAAGGTTAACGCCTCGTTTATTAATCCATCTTTTAAATGATGATCCATTTTAAGTTGAGCCAAATCTCCTCTTAGCTTTGCAATTTTCTCTAAATCATTCGTGTTTGAATTATTTGAGTCTTGTTTACAGGAAGAAATTAAAATTGAAAATAAAATTAAACTACTTAAAAATCGAAACATTTTATACTTGAAATTAATATTTTTACTATAAATTTAACTCTGAAAAGCACAAAACTACGATTCAAATTCTATCTTTGAAAAAAAAAGTGTAATATGTTTAGAACTTCATTTATAATTGTTTTTTCAATTTGTACGTTTTCGGTTTTCGGACAATCTATTAAATATAATTTAAAGATGTCTAAACCTCAATCTCATTATTACGAGGTTGAAATGATTGTCTCAGATCTTAAGAATCCGAATTTTGATGTTA